>CAEZTN010000014.1_pt1 | contig 22029 bp, 23 predicted proteins | sample 7264231 | NCBI WGS metagenome assembly CAEZTN01 (sample SAMEA6813805, study PRJEB35770) | uncultured Actinomycetes bacterium | biome: Freshwater; feature: Freshwater reservoir; material: water | place: Czech Republic | collected 2017-08-18 | depth 0.5m m
AGTGTTGCCTCAGCTTTGATTGCGCAAACCATAGTTTCACGCCATGAGTTTCCTGCCCAGCTGTTACTTACGCCAATTTTGTAGTTATTAGCTTGTGCTGGAACTGCAAATACAGTTACACCCATTGCAAGAGCAACTGATGCAGATACTGCAACTGCAGACTTAATGCGCTTTGAACCTAGTTTCATTGCATTCCTTCCGATTGTCGAATGACTTTGGAGTTAAATCCTCAACCCTATAGTTGGAGATTTCAACCCCTTTTGCCCTTTTCCTGCGAATTGATATCAAATTGATACAAACCAACTCGTAAAACGAGCGGACTTGTTCCCTCTCGATTAGCCAGCACCCCCTATAGAAGCATTTGACCCGGTTAGTCGAGACGATAGGCGCCGAGCATGTTCGGCATAGGCAGCATCAAAGAGGCGCTTACTTTCGCTTTCGCCCACTACTGCAGAGCTAGTTAAAACTTGTGGTGTGTAACCATGTGCAAAAAGTTTTTCTGCAACTTGCACTTTAATCTCATTAACAATTGCAATCGCAGTCATTGTTGATCCAGGACCAACAGGAGTTTGCATTCCAGGAATTTCAACAAGCGCGTCACCAAGTGGCACCATTAAATCCAAAACCAAATCTGCATTATCTGACAACGTTGTGCCAGAAGAGTGGTTTGCTTTACCCGCTTTGTTACTTGCCATAGATGTCACGGCAATAACTTTGATGCCGCGCTTTCTTGCACCGATTGCCATTTCAATAGGCACTGCCGTCTTTCCCCCGACGCTAAAAATCATAAGGATGTCGTTTTTGTTAAAATCCCAGTTTTTCAAGATCTCTTCTGCAAACCCTTCAACGCGTTCGATAAACATTGCTTGGCGTTGGCCATTTGATCCGACTACTTGAGTATGGAAAGTCATTGAAAGTTCGGCCATTGGATTAAAGCCGGCATAAGAACCGTAACGTGGGAACATCTCTTCCAGTGGAATTCTTGAATGACCTGTTCCAAAGAGATGAACGACGCCATCTTTTAAAATTGAATCGGCGCACCACTGAGCCGCGGTGCTAATTTTTTCACCTTGTTGATCCATCAAATCAGTGAGTAACTGTTGGACTTTGGTGCTCCAGAGACCAGCTAGTGAGGAACTCATGTGTGGATTACACCCCTTCAATTTGATCAACCTGTACTGGTACCCTTTCTGAATGAACAGAATGTCTATACCAATTTTGAAGTCAAGGTAGTCCTTTCATGAAGGCAAGTCAAGGCAAAAGCAGCGAGCACTCGGGACTTCGCTATCGAGAAATTGAGGCGTGGCTGCGGGAGATAATCCTTAATGGCCGCCCCGGTGAAGTCATCCCTTCTGAAGTGGAGATTGCAGCAAGCTTTGAAGTCAGCCGAATGACCGCCCGTCAAGCCGTTCTTAACTTAATGCGCGAAGGGCTAGTAGATCGCCGCCGCGGAGCTGGAACTTTTATCGCAGACAACCCACTACACAGAAGAGAGGGCGTGCTTCTTTCTTTTACTGAAGATATGAAGCGACGCGGTTTAAGGCCATCTTCTGAGTTAATCTCTGCAAAAAAAGAAATTGCAACCCCATCGGATTTAAAAATGCTCAATCTTAAAGACCCTTCCACAGTAATCGTAATAAAAAGGCTGCGTTTGGCTGATGAAACGCCCTTGGCCCTAGAAAGAGTTGTTCTTACTTCACAGTGCCAAAAAGTATTAGAAGAGGATTTAACGTCAGGTTCACTCCATGATGCATTGCGGAAAAATGGAATCCAACCCACCTTGGCTAGCGGATGGCTAAAGGCCAGATTGGCAACAACTCAAGAAGCCAATCGCTTGGACTTGCCCACCAAATCACCTTTATTGGTTGAAACTCGCGTGATCGACGATCAATTCGGAACACCAATTGAACACACAGAAACTGCTTATGCGGCAAACCGTTATGTTGTAGATATCAAACTTAACTGCGCACCGGCTGTTATTGCGCCATATAGCGCAGCACCAATAGAGCCTGCATAAAACCCTAAAGTGGCAGGGACAATATTGATATCACTTGCTGGATAAAGGTGAGCACGCTCGTGCATAGCAGTACGAATTTCTTTGAGAAGAATGTCGCCAGATTGGGCAACACCGCCTCCAATAACAATTGTGTCCGGAGCAAGAACAACCATGATGTTGGTCAATGTAATGGCAATCCAGTAAGCCACTTCTTTAAAGGCCGCTAAAGCTTTTTCATCTCCGGCAACTGCATTTTTATATGCCGCTTCAGCAGTTTTTGTCCCTGCTAATTTTGCAATTGCGGCAGAATTTGTCAGCGGCTCTGCGCACCCTTGCGCCCCACAACCACAGATTGGTCCGTCAAACTTAATGATTTGATGGGCGATCTCACCTGCGGCGCCACTTGCACCTAAATGAATTTTGCCGTCGATTACAACTCCGCCGCCAACTCCTGTTCCCATTACAAAGCATGCAACAGTTCTTTTACCAAGGGCTGCGCCCATGATCGCTTCACCCAAGGTGAAAGATCTCGCATCGTTGATAATTGCAGTAGGTAGGTTTGTTGCTTTTCTTATTGGCTCTAGCGCCTGAAATCCGCGCCAGGCACCCGGCAGATTTGGAAATAGTTCAATGGTTCCATCGGCATTAAATAGTCCAGGAACTGCAACCCCAACACCACTTAAGTTAGAAAACTCCTTCTGCTTGTTAGCAGCTATTTCGGCGAGCCTAGAAACAACATGGGCAGGGCCCTTGTCTGCTTCTGTGGGAACGTCTTCTTCCTTGATAACTTTCCAGGAGTCTCCACTTTTTTCGATGACAGCAACTTTTATATTAGTGCCACCTAAATCTAAACCGAGAAATCTAGTCACGACCGAATCTTTCCACGAATTCGTCAATCATCACAGCCGTAGTTGTTGCCCCGCTTCTAGAGATTCCAGCATCTAGATACTCCATGAGTGAGTCCAAGGTGCGCACTCCGCCAGCGCTTTTAATCTTAATGCTTGGGCTAACACTTGCCTTCATTAACTTGATATCTGCAATCGATGCACCTGTTGGGGCATATCCTGTGGAAGTCTTCACATAGTGAGCACCTGCTGCCTCACTTAACTTACAGGCAGTTACTTTTTCTTCATCGGTTAGGTAGGCATTTTCAAGAATGACCTTAACGGTGTGCCCTGCAGATGCATCAACTACAGCCTTAATGTCAGCCTGAACTTCTGCATGTAAACCAGACTTTAGGTGGCCGATGTTGATGACCATATCAATCTCTGTTGCACCGTCGGCAACAGCTTGCTTGGTTTCAAAGACTTTAACTTCAGTTGTATTTGATCCATGGGGAAAGCCCACAACAGTTCCAACTAAGACATCTGTGCCTTTCAATAGATCGGCACAAAACTTCACATCAGATGGCTTGCAACAAACAGATGCAACATCGTATTTTTTGGCAATCTCACATCCAGCTTTAACCTCTTCGCGAGTCATCTCTGGCTTTAAAAGTGAGTGATCAATCGTCTTAGCGATGACTTTAGCTGTGTACTTTGGATGTGACATTGTTATCCTTTTCGTTAGTTAGCGACATTGTTTTAAACTCCAGAGTTGACTGACCATCCCCCATCAATTTCGATAATCTGACCAGTAACTCCTTGATTTTCCATCAAATAAACATAGGAAGCTGCCACCTGATCTGCCGATAGCTGACTAGGTGCAAATGGTTGCTTTTTCTTCGTAAATTCTGCAATCTCGGGATTTTGTGCAGCGCGAGCTGCCATGGGTGTTGCAACAAGACTTGGCGCAACAGCGTTGACTCTAATTGAATCGGTTAAGTAGGCAGCAGATAGGGTTTTAACAAGGGTATTAACTCCACCTTTTGCAACGGCGTAGGCATGTGTTCTAAAAAATTCAGGTGAAGGAGAAGTTGCAAGAATAGATGAGGTCAAAATCAACGAACCGCCGCCATTTTTCTTGAAATACTTAATCGCCTCTCTGGCAGTTAAAAAGGCAGTTGTTAAATTCAAATCTAATGTCTGATCCCACGCTGATTTTGAAATATCTTCAATTGCGCCATCGCCAAAACTGCGACCTGATCCCCCAACAATTGACGCCACATGATCTAATCCATCTAGCTGTTTAATCGCTTGATCAAATGCGTCTATAACTAACTGTTCATCTCTAATGTCTATTGCTGAGAAGCCCTTTACCTGTGAAAATTGGGCTGATAATGCTTTACAGTCTTGTTCTTCCCCACCAACTATATAAATGGAGTAATCCTTATTAGAAAGTTGGGCAACTAATGCAGCTGCAATACCTCGACTGCCAGTGATAAGAACTTTCTTGCCCATATTTTTAGTATAACTCAAGGCCCCATGAGTTGTCTATACAATTGGAAGCTTTTCCCTAAGGCCTAAGGCCTAAACCCTAGCGCGGGTAACCTTTGCTTATGAAAGGTGCACTGGCTCTTGCAGGTTCTGGTGAGTATCTACCTGTCATGCAAAGCCTGGAGCAATCTCTTTTAAACAATGCGATTGAACGTGGCAAGAACAATACATATATCCAGATTCCAACTGCTGCCGGGCAAGAAAGTGATGATCGACTAAGTTTCTGGAGAACACTTGGCGCACAGCAAGCAGAGCGTTTGAATACGCAGCAGATATTTCTTCCTATCTATACCCGCGAAGATGCGATGAATGAAAGCTTTGCCCAACAGATAAAAGATGCTGGACTTATCTATCTCTCTGGCGGAGATCCCGGATATTTAGCGAGCACATTAATTAACACACCTGTTTGGTCTGCAATTGAAACTGCTTGGAGATCTGGAAGCTCACTTGCAGGCTGCAGTGCTGGCGCAATGGCTATGGGTAAGCATGTTCCAAATTTCTTTAGACCAAAAGAGGATGGAACCGATGGCTTTGGAATAATCGGTGAGATCCGAACTATCCCCCACTACAACAAGTTCTTTGGTTGGATCCCGGATGCTGCAGCTCGCAAGTTATTAACTGCACCGGCTGGAACATCTGTTATCGGTATCGATGAATCAACTGCCCTAGTAACAGGGTTAAGTAGTGATCAAGATGTTAGTTTTGAAAACAGGAGTTGGCGCGTGCACGGTGAGGGCCATGTTCATCTCTTGCGAGGTGAGGGCGATCATGCACATAAGTTTGCCCACGGAGAAGTTGTCACGCTTTAGTCCCTTTAAAACATAAACTACTTTCCAGTTTTGCAACGCTCTGAGCAGTACTTAACGTTTTCCCAATCCCTTGCCCACTTCTTACGCCACTCAAATTCCAATCCTCAACGCACGCACACCTTGGGAGGAAAGCCGTTTTTTATCTTTGCTCTCATATCTGGTTAACCTTGTAACTTCTTCTCATGTCGTGAATTCAAAAACTTGAGGATTTGATGCAACGCCGAGACAACAAATGAACTCCGATGCCCCGCAACCCACTTATATCCAAGACGTCCGAAGGGGCCAGATGCTGTAATTAGCAGCGAAAGCATTCGGTTTCCCCGCTTTTTCAATAGAAATGCAATAGCTGGTGCACCGGCTAGAACTGTTGAATGTGCGATCACCTGCACGGACTGTGAGCACTGTTGATAGGTCAGGCCATATTTTGCTAAATCTGTCTGCTGAAATGGTTTTGCATCCACAACTAATCTCTGCTTGATCCAATCAATGCTGGACGCACAGAACGCACATTCACCATCGTAGATAACAACTATTTGATTTTCCATCGCAAGGTCAAGAGTACATGGCAGATGAAAGCGCAGTAAAGTAAAGTTATGGAGCGGCTTATCTACGTAGCTTTTGATCATCTCAATGAAAACTACGGCGCACTAAAAAATAGTGATCCTGCCAAAGATGTCATCGTTTTAGTTGAAAGTGCGCGTATGACAACGGGCCGAAAATGGCATGGACAGCGCCTTCACTTTTTGATCTCATCTGCTCGACACTTTGCATCACACCTTGAAAAACTTGGCTACACAGTCCGATATGGAAAAGCTGCTACAACGGTAGAAGGTTTGCAAAAGGTAAAAAAAGAATTTCCAGAATTGCCAATGATTTCCGCTGAGCCTTCATCCTTTCGCCAGTTTGAAGCGCTCAAAGAATTTGGTGTGGAGTTTGTACCGAATGACTTTTTCTTAACGCCTCGTCCACTTTTTGCCCAGTGGGCCGATGGTCAAAAGAGTTATTTAATGGAAAATTTCTATCGCCTTCAACGTGCGCGCCTTAATGTGCTGATGGAGAAAGGCAAACCTGTTGGTGGTGCGTGGAACTTTGATAAAGAAAATAGATTGCCTCCCCCAAAAAACTACACCTGGCCCCCATATCTAGAACACAAACGAGATCAGATCGATAAAGACGTTGCCGCAGAAATTGGTTATACCCCCGATTCAACGTGGGCAACTACTCGCAAAGGCGCACTAGCTCAGCTAAAAAACTTTATTGATAATCACTTTGCCCAGTTTGGCCCCTATGAAGATGCAATGGCACTAGATAACTGGGCGCTGCATCATTCGCTGTTGTCTCCGTATTTAAACAATGGATTACTACACGCCCAAGAAGTAATCGATGCAGCAGAGGCTGCCTTTAAAACTGGCAAGATACCCATTGCATCTGCAGAAGGATTTATTCGCCAAATTATTGGCTGGCGCGAATATGTCAATGGAATGTATTGGTATCTAGGTCCTGACTACCGAGAGAACAACCAGCTGGGTGCTAATCGCCCATTGCTGCCATTGTTTAGCGATTCAAATAAAACACAGATGAACTGTGTTAAAACTATTGTCTCTGACATAGAAAATCGCGCATGGGTCCACCACATTCCGCGGCTGATGGTGCTCAGTAATTTAGCTCTGATAACAGGTACTAATCCGCAAGAGTTTTTAGATTGGATGCGAGAAGTATTTATCGATGCCAGTGAATGGGTAATGGTTCCAAACGTTATCGGCATGGGATTACATGCAGATGGCGGGGCCATGATGAGCAAGCCCTATGCAGCAGGCGGCGCCTACATCTCTCGAATGGGCTCATTTTGCAAGAGCTGTGTTTATGATCCAAAACTACGCGTTGGCGAAACAGCATGTCCCTTTACGACTTTGTATTGGGATTTTCTTGATCGCCATAAAGAAAGCTTTGTTAAAAACCATCGAATGAGCCAGCAGGTAAATGGGCTAAAGAGATTGTCAGATTTAGAAGAGTTAGGCGTTCGAGCCCAACAGGTGCTAGATGGGTTAGATAAGGGCGCTATTTAAATACGTTTTGCGCCAGCAAATGGTTTGCGACCAAAGCTTCTAGGAAACTCTGTTACCTCAACGCGCTTGCCAGGACGTGGTGCATGAACCATTTTTCCGCCACCCATATAGATAGCAACATGGCTAATTGGCCTACCAAAAAACACTAGATCCCCTGGCTTTACAGAACTAAATGAGATGTTCTTTCCGTATCTGATTTGGGCTCTCGATGAGTGAGGTAGTGAAACACCTGCATTCTGGAAAGCGCGCATTGTTAATCCAGAACAATCCCACTTAGTTGGTCCAGCCGCGGCCCACACATAAATATCGCCAATCTGTGCCAGCGCATACTTTAAAGCCTTTGAACCGCGAGAGTTATCGCCAACAAAGCTTGATGCATATTTCTTTGATGCATCAAAAATTCTGCCCTCGCGCTCACTTTCTTCTCGTGCAAGGCGTTCGCGATCTTCTTTCTTTAATGTGTTGAGCAGTTTTTCTGCCGAGGCAAGAGATGACTTTGCCTTTGCTATCTCTTTATTGAGTATTGCTCTTTCACGAATCAAGAGCGCCGTCTTGTCAGAGACAACAGACTGGGAAGCATCTACGCGCTGTTTACTTGTTGAGAACTGACGTAGTTGACGGGCATAGTTGGTCGATACAAACCCTAAAGTTGATGCATCAGATAAATACTGTGAAGGGTCCACAGAAAAAACCAAACCGAGTGACTGTCCAAGCCCACCTGACATATAGTTTTCACGGGCAATCTTTTCGATGACAGTACTTGCTGCATCTAAATCTTTACGCAAAACAACTTCTCGGCCCTGGAGAACCTGCATCTCTTTTTCTAGAGCTTTAATTCGAATATTTGCCTCATTGGCTGATTCATACTTTTCGGCGGCAATTGTTCTTAAACGATCAACTTCTCTTTGGACACTTGCAACCGATGGGGCTGCCGATGAAACAGATGGGATCAAAGACAGGGCGAGCGCCATGGCAATCACCTGGATAGCCCAGATTCGCACTCGCCTAGGACCCTTGTCCATGCCAAGCTGCATTGCATTGGCTATTTTGATCAACACCAAAACATTGTAACCAAGTCAGTTGTGAGCCTTCCTATCCAAATGCAACAGGTTTACGCATGGCGCCGGAGAAACTTCTCACAAAAGTACTGAGCATTTACTGGGTCACGCTTAAATGAATTACGCAACATTCGTGTTGCGTAAATACCCTCTTGGAGGGTAGAGTCGGAAACATAAGCCCACCGGCCCTGTTGGCCATGGCCTGATCCATAGAGAAAGTGACCCCTTTGCTCAATATAAAGAAGCCCGCAGCGGCAATCGCAGCCCTCATGATGCTTAGCCTTATTTCGGGTTGTTCCACTTCTTCTAATGAGCAGGCTACCGGGGTTTCAGAGCTAACTGTTTATTCCGGAAGATCCGAAGAGTTTATTGCGCCTTTCTTTGCTGACTGGCAAGCATCAACTGGCATCAAGCTCAACGTTCGCTACGGAGACTCTGCCGAACTTTCTGCGCAGATTCTTGAAGAGGGTAGTAACTCACCTGCAGATCTATTTCTTTCACAAGATGCCGGATCACTTGGCGCTATTTCAGAGGCTGGCTTGTTTACAACCTTGCCCGATGATGTTGCAGCAAACATCCCTGCAGAGTTTGTAGCAGCTAACCGCCAATGGGTTGGTGTTACAGGTCGCGCTCGCGTATTTGCCTATGCCCCAGATCGCGTTAAAACATTGCCAACATCTGTCACAGATTTAGTTAAACCGATCTATAAAAATCAGATTGGTATCGCTCCAACTAATGCATCTTTTCAAGCCTTCCTTACTGCGCTGATAGAAAGTAAGGGAAATACCTTTGCCAAAACCTGGCTAGAAGGTTTGCAGGCAAATGGCGTAAAGATCTATCTTAAGAACTCAGCCATTGTAGAAGCAATCGATAAGGGTGAGATCTCAATGGGTCTTGTAAACCACTATTACATCTGGGAAGTATCAGAGGCTCTTGGGCGAGCAATCAATGTGAAGAATGGCTTCTTTGCACCCGGAGATCTAGGAAATCTGATTAACGTATCTGGCGCCGGCATCTTAAAGACAAGTGCAAAGCAAAAGGCTGCCCAGGATTTAATCAACTATTTAACCTCAGCTGCGGCACAAGAAAAATTTGTATCAGACACCCATGAATACTCACTAATCAATGGCGCAAAAGCTCCTACTGATCTGCCGGCGCTAGATGCAATAGGTGCTCCAGCAATTGATTTAAAAACCCTTAGCAACATCAAGGCAACTCAAGATCTTCTTATCCAAGTAGGTCTGTTGTAGAAAAATGCTAATCACTTCCCCTGCACCCATAGAACAACAACCAGCCGTGCAAGCACGCTCTGGATGGCGGTTTATGTTGCTAACAGCAGTGGGAGCAGTGGCTGCTATTTCGATGATTCCATTTGTTTATCTCTTGGTTCGTGCAAGTGATAAACCCATCGATGAGATCATTCAGCTGCTATTTCGCCAAAAAACATTAGAGGTCCTTGCAACCACTGCCTCACTTGTTGTGTGCGTAGTCGTAATCAATCTTGTTTTGGGCGTTGCAATTGCTAGCGGGCTTCACTTTGTGCAGGTGCCTATTCGCCGCCTACTAGTTATTCCTGCCGTGCTTCCTCTTGCTATTCCATCCTATGTTTTCACCTATACATGGGTGGCACTTGTGCCTTCTTTCTCTGGCTTTGCAGCAGCAGTCTTTATTCTTTCTATCTCAACTATCCCCTATGTTGTTTTGGCAACACTTGCTGGACTACGAAGTATTGATGGCTCTCAAATAGAAGTTGCTAGGTCATTAGGGCTTAACCCAGTTCAAACTTTTTCTCGGGTTGTCTTGCCTCAAATTCGCGGACACGTTAGCGCCGGAGCGCTATTGGCCGGTCTTTATACGATGAGTGATTTTGGCGCCGTCTCACTGCTAAATGTTGAGACCCTGACAGTTTCAATTCAAAATATGTATCGGGCTTCCTATGATCGAAGCGCAGCAGCGGTTATTTCATTTGTGCTCATTGCTTTTTCAATTCTCTTTGTTATGGCCAACGAATCAATAAAAGGTAGATCAACTAACAATCAGCTACTTAAATCACTATCTGTGAAAACCCCTCTGATACAAAAGACCTACCTGCAATTTACAACGGTGCTCATTATTGCCGCCTTTGCAATCGTGGCCGTCATTGTTCCCTTTTATGTTTTGCTCACTCGGTTTTTCTCTAACCCAGTTGCAATTAACTGGGTATCACTTGCTAGTGCAACGTTTTCCACAGTCTCAGTTGCAGCCTTTGGCGCAGTAATCGCTCTGGTTCTATCTGCCCCACTTGGGTATTTACTATCAGGTGCGCCATCTCGCTTTGCAATTGTTACTAACAAAATGGTTGTCATCGCCCATGCTCTGCCTGGTGTTGTTGTGGGTCTTGCTCTTGTTTCCATAGGCTCAAAGCTAGGCGGGCTGTATCAAACTACGTTTCTACTTGCCTTTGCCTATGCAATTTTGTTTCTTGCCAAATCTGTTACCAGTATGAGCTCTTCTCTTGCGCGCGTTCCTAATGGTGTTAAAGATGTTGCTGCAACACTTGGATTAAATCAATGGGCAGTTGTCAAAAAAGTGATTGCACCTATTGCAGCCCCAGGTATAGGTATTGGAACTATCTTGGTCTTTCTAACTGCAATGAAAGAGCTGCCAGCAACGTTGATGCTTCGTCCAACAGGCTTTGAGACATTGGCTACACAGATCTGGTCATCTGGTTCGATCAATCGATTTAACGAGGCTGCGCCCTATGCCTTAATCTTGGTTCTTGTAGCAGCTATTCCAACGTTTTTAATTAGCAGGCCAGATAAAGAAGAGCAGTCCTTTAACTACGAGAGCATAGGAGGCCCAAGTGAACGCTCTTGAAGTCTCCCATTTAAAGGTTTTGCTAGGAAACAAAGTTGTTCTAGATGATCTTTCGTTATCTCTTGCACCGGGTCAGATTGCAGCTCTTTTGGGTCCATCTGGTTGTGGCAAAACAACATTGCTTCGCTCTATCGCAGGATTGATCCGCCCCAGTGAGGGCCAGATTAGATTTGGAAAGCAGTTAGTTTCTTTTTCATCCGTTCACTTGCCACCACATAAGCGAAAGATTGGTTACGTCCCACAAGAAGGTGCTCTGTTTCCTCACCTAAATATTGCCGACAACATCGCATTTGGTATCGATCGCGCAGTGTTTACTAAGGATCAGATTCGCCAAACCACTAAAGAGATGCTGGCGTTGACCGGCATGGAGGGTTTTGGAAAGCGAATGCCACATCAGCTCTCTGGTGGTCAGCAAACTCGCGTTGCCTTAGCCCGAGCCCTTTCAATTAAGCCTTCCATTGTTTTACTGGATGAACCATTTTCTGCCTTAGATGCTGAGCTGCGCGCAGAACTTCGAGCCGATGTGATCAACCTACTGCGCTCTCAAAACACAACTGCAATTTTGGTAACCCATGATCGTGAAGAAGGCCTGGTCTCTGCAGATGTAATCGCACTGATGCGAGATGGAAAGATTGTTCAATCAGGCTCTCCTGAAGATGTCTACTCTTCTCCTATCTCTCCAACGATTGCAATTAGCACTGGCGATGCGCTAGTTCTTCAAGCTTCAAAGTTATCTGATGGTTCTACCGACTACATTCTTAACCCCGTTAAGTCTTCTGCTCACTCTGTTACTGCAGGCCATATTGTTATTCGCCCAGAGGAGATCAAGCTCAGCAAGTCCGTTTCATCAGATTCTATAAACGGACTTATTACCAAAATTGATTACTACGGCCATGATGCAATGGTTGCAATCGATGTGGCAGATCAACATCTACAGGTTCGAATTCCTGGACCTTTTGATTTTAATGTTGGCCAAAACGTTGCTCTAGAGCACGTTGGTCCAGTTCGCTTCTTTGCAAACAACTAGTGGATCGTTACGCCACCGTCGATAAAGATTGTTTGGCCTGTAACCATGGCAGATTCTGGTCCCAGTAAAAACAGAACAGACTGCGCAACATCTAACTGCTCTGCCATGCGGCCCAAAGGAATGGTCGACATTTTATCTTCCATAAATGCAGGATCAACTAACAATGGCGCCGTCATATTACTTGGCACAATCGTTGGCCCAACAGCGTTCACGCGGATTCCATCTGTTGCCCATTCAAAGGCTAGAGACTTTGCCATAAACATAACGGCAGCCTTGCTTGCAGAATATGAGACGGTGTTTAGAACGGCAGAGTGCCCACTTGTGGAACCGATGTTAACGATTGTTCCTTTAACTTTTTTAAGCTCTGGATAAACAGCCTGGCTCATAAAAAATGTGCCATTTAAGTTGATATCAATAACATCTGTGAAGTCTTTTTCTGACATCTCACTTGCTTTGGCCCTGCGCACAATTCCTGCGTTATTAACTAGATGATCTAGGCGCCCGTGCTTTGCAACAACCTCTTTGACTAAATCAACACACGATTGCTTTGATCGAACATCTAAATGATGGCGAGTGTGTGGGGCTTTAAGTTCGCTGGTCCACTCTGATTCCGGCAAAATATCGGCAGAGGCAACAATGGCACCGCGCTTAGCAAGCTCGGCGGCAATGGTTGCACCAATACCGCGACCTGCGCCGGTAATAACTGCAACTTTGCCTGCAAAATCATTAGTAGATGACATTGGAATTAATTACCAATGAAGTTGCTGTTATCTCCCCAGAAGGCGAACTTGCGTTGGAAGGCCTTAACGATGATGTGAGCAATGATTCCCATCGCAGAAAGCACTAACAAGATTGCAAACATAGTCGGTGTCTCAAAGTTGAACTGTGCGACCAAAACCATGTTGCCTAGACCTGCTTGTGAACCCAAGAACTCACCAACAACTGCTCCAAGAATTGCAAGCAAGATTCCAACATCAAGGCCTGCAAAGAAGAATGGAAGAGCGCATGGAATTTGAACCTTGAAGAAAATCTGTGATCTAGATGCACCAAAAACGCGCAACATTCTAATTTGATCATTATCGGCAGACTTTAGTCCTTCAATAATATTAATCAGGATGGGAAAGAATGCGATTGTTGCAGCCAATACGACCTTACTTGTTTGGCCAAGACCAAACCAGATAAGAAAGATTGGAGCAAGTGCGACCTTTGGAATTGCCTGGAAACCAACAAGGTATGGCATAAAGGTCTTATCAACGATTCTGATCTGAGAGATAAACGTTCCTGCAATAATTGCAAAGAGTGTGGCGAATGCGAATCCAAGTAGCGCCTCTTGCGTAGTCACCCAGAGGTTTGACCAAAAGATTGGTGCCTGAAATTGAACCAGCAAAGCATCACCAATTCGTGATGGTGTTGGCAGGATAATCTCGTCTACTTCAAGAAGATTGACGATGTTTTCCCACAAAGCGACAAAGACAACAAAAACTACTGGCGATAAAATGAGCTCAGGGCGGTTACGAAGATGTTTCATTCTTTTATCCCCTTTATTCAATCACGTTTGCAGCGTTAAAGTAGTGGCGAATCTTCTTAACAAAGACTCCTGCAGCATCGCTGTTCATCATGTCAAGTGTTCGTGGTCGTGGAAGATCAATTGTGATGATTTCAGCAATTCGTCCAGGACGCGGGCTCATAACAATGACGCGGTCTGATAAAAAGACAGCCTCTGTAATTGAGTGAGTAACGAGTGCAATGGTCTGATTACTTTCTTTCCAAATTCTTAGTAGTTCTAGGTTCATATATTCACGAGTCATGGCATCTAAAGCGCCAAATGGCTCGTCCATCAACAACACAGATGGTGAGTGAACTAGTGCGCGACAGATACCTGCGCGCTGCTGCATTCCACCACTGAGTTCGTTGGGATACTTATCTTCAAAGCCCTCTAAACCTGCAAGGGTTAGAAGCTCTTTTGCTTTTTCTAAATGCTTTTTCTTATCAAGCTTTTGAACTTCAACCGGGACCATCACATTTTCTAGGATGGTGCGCCAAGGAAGCAGAGTTGGTGCTTGAAATACCATGCCGATCTCAGGCAAAGGTTTTGAAACTTCATGTCCAGAGACAGATGCGCTGCCTTCAGTCTTTGAAATGAGGCCTGCCAATATATTGAGCAGAGTTGTTTTGCCACATCCAGATGGCCCCACAATAGAAATAAACTCACCTTTTTTTGCGGTGAAATTAATGTCAGAAAGCGCATGTGTTTGGCCGCCACCTCTGGTGTTGTAAATCTTATGCAGGCCCGACACGTTAATCCAGGACGCCTCTTGTGAGGCGTCCTGGATCTTCGAGTTGTTATTAGTCATAACGTTATTCTATACAGATTTCCTTTAACTTTATTACTTAGGTTGCTTATTTGCCGCGGCAACAATCTTTGCGCGATCAAATGCATTTGCATTAGTAATAACGTCACTGCTTAGGAAGTCATCTAGCTTTAGGCCAGTAACAATTGTTCCTGCAGCAGCTGTGTAATCCTGTGACTTCTTCCAGTCACTTGCAGAGATTGCACCTAGCTTGTTCCAACTTACAGGCTTGCCTGTAGTTGGTGTTGCTGTTTCAAGCCAAGCCTTTAGCTGAGCCATTCCTAGTGGAAGTGATTCAGTAGCAGTCTTACCTGCAGCAAGTGATGATGGGAACTCTTCAAAGCCAACCAAAGTAGCGGCTCTAACGTTTGTTGTTGAGTAGATAAGTCCCTTGTTTGCTGCACGCAGGTAGCGCTCGTAAACCTCTGGTTGGTCGCGATACTTATCAGCATTTACGATCCAAGAAAGTGAACGAACACCAGTTAACGCTGCTGGGTTTGGTAGGTATGTGAACTTAGAACCATTGAACTCTGCTCCAGCGTAAGCTGACTTGAAGTAAGCAATAGCATCTACGTCGCCCTTATCAAGCTGCAAAGCACCAACTGCAACAGCTGGACCTGTTGGGATCAATGTGACATCTGATTCCTTTAGACCATTTCCTGCAAGCCATGCCTTTGTGTATGGGTAGCTACCAGAACCAAATCCAATGATTCCAATCTTCTTACCCTTTAGATCCATTGCAGTCTTGATTGCTCCGCCTGGCTTAACAGCGATGTTCCATGGGAAGTTCTGAACCAAACCACCAATGATTACGATGTTTGCACCCTTTTGGATTCCCTGCATTGCAGAACCTAGGTCAGCTCCACCGATATCAATTCGGCCAGAAGCAACAAGGTTAACAAGGTCAATTGATCCAGCTGTTGTCTTTGCTTCAACAGTTAGGTTCTCTTGCTTAAAGTAGTTGAGTTTCTTTGGGACTGCATATGTTGCAAACTCTTCCTTTGGCTGCCATGTTGCAGCTGCAGCGCCCCATACGATTGAAGCTGGCTTAAATGCTGTCCACTTCTTATTCTTGCAAGAGACAGTGTTGCCATTTGCGATGGTTCCAACTGAACCATTTACTGCACATGCTGCTCCAACTTTTGCAACTGCTGCATTAGATGCAGGTGTTGCAGCTAGTAGTGAACCAGCAACCAAAACTGCAAACAATGCAGCTTGTGATTTTCTTGCCCGAGAGGACGTTGAAAAATTCATTCTTACTCTCCTTTGTTGCTTGTTAAGAAGCAGCGCTCACCTTTAAAAGTCAGCATGCTTTCGAGTGGAGTGAGCCTACGGCCGGGGTCAAAAAACGGCAATATATACCGTGCGGTAGCAGGTCTCGTTTTGATAACTTTAAGCGGGTGATTTCAACCAGTCCCTGTGAAGGTGCTGAGCGGTTAGCGTGAAACTAGTTGTGAAGCCACAGCTTTAGCCGCAAGGTATGAAAAGCCAAAGGCCGGAAGCAGGCCATTGCCGGCCAGGTAGCCATCTGATCCATGGCCTGAGATTCCAACCGCTGCACCACCTGCTGCATACAAACCTTTAATTACAGAACCATCTTCTCTTAGCACTTGTGCGTTTGCATTTACTTGCACGCCGCCTTGAGTGTGAAAAAGTGCCGGGCGAACTTTGATTGCGCCAAAAGGTGCCTGCAATCTTTTTTCGAAAGATTTTCGGCCAAATCTATCTTCGCCTTTACCGTCATGGACTGCGTGTGCATTTTCTAACTCGGCCATTAACTTATCTGCCGGCACGGCAATAGCAGTTGCTAACTCTTCAATGCTATCTGCCCACACTATTGCACCACTTGCTGCTGTGTATTCATACTCTTTAAACAACATTGATCCTTCATGGATGGCATTATCAATAATGATCCAACCGGTGTTGCCCTTTTGATCATTAAGAATTGCTGCATATTCAGAATATCCTGCAGACTCATCGCCAAATCTTTCACCCGATGAGTTAACAATAAAGCCGCCCTGCATAATTGTTGTCCAGCCCACCAAAGTTTTTGCATGTGATGAAATTGCAGCATGGCCTTGGTATGAATCTAAATACCCATAGCCGGCGCCATGCTTCATACCAATCTGTAGCGCTTCACCTTTGGAATATCTAGAGCCGTGATAATAAATATATGAAACCTCTTCATTGTGCTCGGCTAATAGCTTTTGATTGGCGCCATAGCCATTAGTTGCCATCAGCACGTTATCCGTTGCAATCTCTTCTTGGCTTCCATCAGCGTTTTCAACAACGGCTGCAACAACCTGGCCATCTTTAATAACTACATCTACTAAACGTGTGCTTGCCCTAAAGTCAAAGAGTTTTTGATCTGATGCAACTTTCCAGATTGGGCCCAGAACTAACTGACCCATTCGACCTGGCACTGACAAACAACGATCTACTGAGTGACCCGGATAGTGGAAATCTGTAACCAGTTCCCATGGCACACCCAGTGAATCGGCCATCCATTCGAAAACCTCAACGCTGACATTTGTTAGCGCCTGCGTAGCCACAACATGGCCAGAGTTTTTGGTTTTTTTCATGATGTCATTGGCAAAGATCTCTGGAGAATCTACGATTCCCTTTTCTTTTTGCCAACGTGATCCACTTGCAGGAAACATTCCAGAGGTCATAGAGGTATTACAGGTATTAATAAAATCTGGGGAGGCATCGATCAGTAAAACTTTCACACCAAGTTGGGCAGCCTTAATAGCACCGACTAAACCACCACCGGCACCTGCAACAACTAGATCGTATTTTTCCACAGCCCATTCCCCCGGTCAGTTTTTACTTACTGCTAAGAGCTTTGCTTTTTTGTTCCAAAATTAACTTCAGCGCCAGCTCTGCAGGATCTACTACCTCTAGTGATAACTGAGATTGATCCACGTTAACTGCAGAGCAACCATTGATGACAACTGTTGCACCTTTTGCTGCCAACTTCTCAACGCCAACCTTTAGCGCCTTGTGCCACAACTCTTCATCGTTGATTGCATCAAAGCTTAAATTCAGTACTTCAAGTCCAGCAAAGTGATCTGCAAAACCATATTCACCGATGCGACGCACGAGCTCTGCGCCTATTGTTTCGTTGCGAGTTACCGCACCGATTTTGTGACCTTGTGCCACAAGGTGCGCCGTTACGCTCTCTAGCATTCCAACGATTGCATCATTTGAACCCGGGCGAAATCCTGGATCTAAAACACAATCTGGCATAACAACATCTGCAACATCACCCTTGACGTGGCACATGTCATCCATCAACGCTGCATCACTTGAGAGCACATCAGATTGCAGATCTAACGCAACAGGGCTTGCTGTGCTGAGGTTTCGAAGTTCGACAGTTAACCCAGCAGGTGCAAGGCGTGTGTAGCGCTCTTGGCGACGTGCTAACTCTTCATCAGTAACATGAATCGGTGTAATCGCTACTACTCTCATCTGCACTCCCCTTAGTTGTGTTGCAATGTATGAAATAGTAAGCCCAAGGCAGGCCTTCCACAATCTAAAAAATTTAGATTGTGACCACAGCCTCAACAACAGCCTGAGGCGTTGCGCTGCTACCTAGCTTTGCTTCAACGTTGGTGGGCAGACCATTTAACTGCGCGGCAGATAACGTCGCTAACTGCGCTGCTATATCGCTCATCCAATACAAAGCAACAGGCCCTGCCCGATCAATGATTCGCTGGGCTTCAAGAATCTGAGCTTCGCTAAATTTGGGGACATCGTTGTTGTTATCGTTGATCGTATTAAGTAAATACCTCTTTATATCAACGGCAATACTGGTTGCATCAGTGGACTGAGTAATCAGCTCTTGTAGTTGTCCATCTAAAGTGCACGGCTTGCGCTTTTTCTTCTTGCGATTTAAAAACAGAAATATCACCAGGGTCAAAAGCGCAAATTCGATCATGGATGCAACCTAACAAGGCCCACCGACAAGATAAAGAGGTATAGGCCCCCCATAGCAAGTGCCTGTGGAATAGAGTTAGGTATGGGATTTTTCGCTAACCTGAAACTAAAGCGCGCTCAGAAAAAAGCTCGCGAGCAGTTTGAACTAGAACAGGCCAATTGGGATGCAGACCAGGCTCTGCTTGAAAAAATGGAGACAGTCTTTACTAATGCAAGTAACGGCGTTGATTCTGTTCAAAACTTTGTGGTCAATGAAAAAGGCGAAGTTGTTCTCTTTTGCGCACCGGCCATATTTCACGAAACAAGACGTGGGCCCAGCCAATTTGTTGCCGGATCTACGGGTGTAAGCATTCCGATTGCCGCCGGTATTCGCTTTCGTGTTGGCGCAATCCGAGGCACATCATTGCCTGGCGCAGATTCCCAAGCCGATCTTGATCAAGGCAATGTAATTGTGACAACAACTCGCATTCTCTTTGTTGGACCTATGTATACAAAAGAGTGGGAGTTTTCCAAACTGTTAGGTGCATCTGCACTCAACGATGATTCTGATTACATCTTTAATGTTTCTAACCGTCAAAAATCTTCCGGTGTTCGAGTTGAACCCCACCAAGGCCGTGAGTTCAATCGAGTTCTAGCCTTAGCAATAACGGCTGCAGAATCTGGTGTTGGTGTTGTAATGAATGAGCTAAAGAACATTCGAAAGCAGCTAACAACTAGTAAACCAATGTTAGAACTGCCAAGTGCGCCAACGGCTTAACTAGCTAAATCAATCAACTGATCTTTTTGTTTACTAGCCCATCTAAACGCCATGAGACCGGCGGTAATCCGACCTTGGTTCTGACCTGATCAAACTTTGCATAAAAAGCCTCTTTAGAAATCCCAGTTACCTTTTCAAAACTAGTTTCGAAGTTTCTTGTGGTTGCAACATCTACCCAGATATCCAACATCTTTTGAAAACCAATGGATGCAACGATGTATTCAGTTGCAACGCGCCCAATGTGATAAGGATATGTGGGGGTGTTATTTCCACAGCAGGTGCGAATCTCATAATCTGCAATTGCATTCTTATTGATCGATTCTTCAGGTGGTGAATAAGAAAACATTCGGGCTCGCCCCTGCCAGTAAGTGGCATTTTGTGAAAGCGCACCGACAGCAAAGCCCACATAATCTGCCGTTCCTTCTATAAACCAAACAGGAAATGCGTTAACCGTATCTGGCTGACCAACTTTAATGAATGCACCATTTGGGTTCTTAGACAAAGTCCTTTGCACTAAGTGAAAATACTCATGGGCAAGTAATGAACCACCATCGGAACCAGGATCACTTGCCACATATGCAGCATCACCAGTAACAACATAGCCATGAATAGATTCGATACCTAAGCAGTATGCCACTCCCCTCATTGAAGGGACATCGCACTTTGTTGCCCAGCCGCTATTTGCTAACTGCTCATCAGTCCAGGTTTGTGTGGCACCAATAAATGTTTTGGAACCTTGAGGAAAATATGAACTAAACAACTGCGCACCTAGGTCATCGGCTTTCTTCATGATTGCAATTCGAGAGGTATTTGTGTTTGCCTGTATCAACTGAGTGTGGTTTTTCTGTGCCCCAGATCTAGACTTTGCCCAACTTAAAAAGTTTCTCTCTGCTTGATCACTCAGCGTCTTTGAATCAATATTTGTGCTCCATGCTTCAAAGTCTTTAACAACCGGAGCAGCATAAGTTCCAGTCTTTGCACGTTTGGCCCAAACTAATTTGCTGCCAGTTTTTGTACACGTGTACTTGATACCCGAAGCGGTACTTGTAAGACCGGCCTTCTTACACACAGCACCTTGCTTAACTGCAGCTGTTGCTGAAGGGAAATTAAACGACAGAGCTAAACAAGCAATAAGTACCGGGGCTAGCAAACGCTTCATGTGAGACACGGTAGCAACCGAATCAATAAGGTGGAAGAGCTTTGACTGTTCCAAAAAACTTTAGAGGCCCTTAAGGACTCCGAAAAATGCTGTAACACCTGCGGCAGCAAAAAACAGGGCTAGTGGGACCCAACCAAAAATCTTGTATGGGGTGATCTTGCCGGTCTTTGCGCCAACTTCATTTTCTCTGTTCATGCCCGAAAGGCTACCGAAATCGCCCTTAGTTCGTTGCACTTTAGGGTGTTGCCCAATGGGCAATTTCTGTATTCTTGATCATATGAAGATGCGATCAATGTTGGTCCCAGTTGTAGCAGTCTTAATTACATCTCTCATGCCACATATTGCAGATGCAGCCAGCCAACATGGACATTCTCATAGCCTTAAGTTGAAAAAGCCAAAGGCAACTGCAGCACCAAATGTAAAAAAATACAGCGTGACAATGGCAAAGGCGCACTTACCTTCTGCTCCCAATAAAGGCACAGATGATTACCGGTGCTTTTTGCTTGATCCAAAGGTTAAAGAGGATTCAATTGTTCGCAGTATTGAATTCATTCCACAGCGCAAAGACTATGTTCACCACGCAATTATCTTTCGCGTAACAGAGGCTGATATCCCCGAAGCAATCGTTAAAGACAAAAGCGGAATCGGCTGGCCATGTTTTGGTGGCACCAGCCTTGGTGGAATGATGTCAACATTTGTCACATCTCCATGGATTAGTGCATGGGCACCTGGTGCTCGTAAAGATGTTGCACCAGCAGGCTACGGAACCCCCTTTAGAAAGGGAGAGCGTTTTGTATTACAGGTTCACTACAACCTACTTGCAGCAACAGATGGAAAGATTGAAACCGATCAATCTAAGATCATTATGGAAGCTGTGCCTGCAAAAGGTTCAAAGATTAAGCTGTTACAGCTAGAGCTATTTGCAGCCCCCGTTGAACTAGCTTGCCCACCAGGTGTTACTGGACCGCTTTGTGATCGCAGACAGTCAATGCTTGATCTTGCATCCAGAACCGATGCAGTAAGTGCGCAGCAAGCAAATAGACTCAATTTCATCTGCGGACTAAACCCCAACAGACCAACACCATCGTTAACTTCTAGATGTGACAGAGTGATGGACAAATATTTCAGTATCGTTGCAGCCAACCCGCATATGCACTTATTGGGAACATCTCTGAAGATGACCCTTAACCCAGGACGAGCAGATGCAAAAATCATCCTAGATGTGCCTAACTACAACTTCGATGATCAATCAGCGATTTACTTAAAGACACCTATTACAGTAAATCCTGGTGACACGATTCGTGTTGAGTGCACATTTGATCCAACTCTTCGTCAAAGGATTCCGCAACTTAAAAGCCTTGAGCCACGCTATGTCACATGGGGCGAGGGATCATCAGATGAAATGTGTCTAGGCGTCCTCTCTGGCACGACTTTCTAACTATCCGTAGATAGTGTCTTGCTCTAAATCATCAGGGCCTGCAACAGGTTTTGCTCTGCGCGCTGCCCACGCCCCCGTAGACCACAGCGCCCACACCACCAATAACGGCTGAAAGAACAAACGCACCAGACGTGATGTGTCACTATCTAAACCAAATGCATCAACACCATTTAGATACTGAGAGATGTTGCCCGGAAA
>CAEZTN010000015.1_pt1 | contig 20728 bp, 15 predicted proteins | sample 7264231 | NCBI WGS metagenome assembly CAEZTN01 (sample SAMEA6813805, study PRJEB35770) | uncultured Actinomycetes bacterium | biome: Freshwater; feature: Freshwater reservoir; material: water | place: Czech Republic | collected 2017-08-18 | depth 0.5m m
ATTTTTTCAATCACGACAATTGATTCTTTTACATTCTCACCAAAGCGAACAACATATGTTTCATCTAACAAATCACCAAAGTCTTCGAAGAAGTGATACATCGAACTCTTGGATGCATCAGCTCTTTCCAAAATCATCGCCGCACTGATGTCTTCGATCGCATGTAGATCCATCAGCTCGGATGTTGCCTGAATCAGATTCTGTCTTGTCTCATTGGACTCGTGGGCCATAGTTCAAACCCTACTACTGGCTGTGAAAAGCGAAAGCCTCATCATGGGAACGGTTCTTCGGCCCGCCAATATCCTCAGCCGCCGCCTGAAAGTGATTATTTCTTGCGAGTCGCGATCTTTGCTTTGATTGCAGCAAGGCGCAGTTTTGGCGCTTCCGCCTTAGCAATCTCTGCCTTGATTGCAGCTTCAATCTTTTCCATTGTGTTCAATGAAACTTCTGGGTATGAAGCAAGCCCCTGGACTACCGAGAACTTATAAGGTGATTCTGCTGGCAGTAATCCATTTGTGATTAAAACTTTAGATGAAACCGTTGAACGAGTTGCTGGATTTGCAACACGATCGATAAAGTTTTCGATTGTGGCAATCGCTTGAATGCTGGTGGTGCCAGTTCGCTTCACTAAGGGTAGCTCCTGAACCTTGGCATTTACCTTTACTAAAGTCCGCTCAGTAACTCCGGTGTACCCGTATCGTGTGTAGATTGCGACTGTTGCAGGAAACAACGGATTGAAAAATGCGTCATAGAATGCGGCACCATCTGCGATTGAATTAATTGTTGCAACATTTGATCTCTTAGGTGGATCAAGTTGCAAAATCTGATCCGTGACTGATTCAACTATCCGATTTATGATTTGATAGAAAAGAGCGTTGTTATATTCCACGACTGTTGGCCGCTCGCCTCGTACTAATTTTGCAAATAAGGCAGTGCGATATTTATCTATCTCAATCTGTCTCAGCCGTGCTGCTTCGGCTATCGCGGCTCGTTCAGCTGCAAGCCGCGCAGCTTCAACCGCAGGTGGATCAGGTGCTGGTGCTGGTGGAATTACAGCAACAACCCCGGAGCGCATAACGCGATCACCGTATCCATCCGTTGAAACTGCGACAAATCGCCCGTTACCAAAGGTTATAGAGGACCAGTACGAATCAAAGGGAGCGCTCCTATTGGTCCAAACCAGGCCATCGGGGCTTGTAAGCAATTGCGGGTATTGTGCGCGAGGAATGTCTGTAGCCACTAAAACAGTTAGTCCATTTGTTGTTTCAGTACGAGGAGTGTCCAACAAATTTTGATCAAGTGCGACAAAATATCCATCGCCATAGGTAATTGCGACCAATGTAGAGCTCGGTAGGGCTGCATCTAACCATGTAACACCATTTACACTTCGCATGCCTTGGCCACTCCCACTCACGGCAACAAACAAGCCATTTCCATAAGTAATGTCGTTCCAGTCAGCACCGAGTCCTGCTGATGTTCTAGTTGTCCATATAGCGCCATCGGAGCTTGTCATGACCTTATCGTTCCCACTTACCGCAACAAATAATCCATTTCCGTATGTGATGGCATTCCATGACCCAGTTATTGATGCAGCATGTCCGGTCCAGGTAATTCCATCGGGGCTTGTCATGACTCGATTTCCAACACCCTCTTTCGCAACTGCAACAAACAATCCCCCGCCATAGGTAATGCTCCACCAAGCAATTCGTGACGAGGGTGTTCTTCGTGTCCAAGAGATTCCATCGGAACTAGTCATCACATCGTTATTAGCGCTTACAGCTACAAATATTCCAGCACCAAATGCAATGCTGGTCCACCACAAGGCTTCAGCAAAAGGTGTGCGCAGCGTCCAACTAATCCCATCGGTTGATGTCATGACACGCTGGCCATCACCACCTGCAGCAACGGCCACAAATATTCCATTGCCATAAACGATGTCACTCCATCCATTTCCGCCAGGTGATGCATGTGATGTCCACGCGGTGACATCAGGGGTTGCAGATGCGCTAATGGGTGAAACAACACCGTGCACCATGACAAGCGTGGCAATTAACGCAATCAACCGAACTTTAATCGTGACCCTGCTCTCCTAAATATTAAAGGAGTCTTCCATATTCATATGACAATCATCAGATCAACATCCACAACTACTCGCTATGGAAGGCAAAAGCCTCATCATGGAAACGGTTCTTCGGCACACCAAGATCCTCTGCCGCAGCCCGCACCGCGCTCACCAAAGGCTCTGGCCCACAAATATAAATATCGCTATCGGCAATGGTCGGCACTAACGCCTTCAGTGAGCGCGCATCCATCGGATGCTCCTTACGCGAGCCCACCAAGTAATGAATCCGCATCGACCCACCACTGTTGTTCGCCAAATAATCCATTTCGGCCTTTAGAACTAAATCTTCTTCGCGAGATGCCCTAAAAATCACATCAATCTGCGCTCCACCATTGAACTCATCCATCAACGCACGCACCGGAGTAATTCCAACTCCGCCGCCCACCAACACCACATGCGGTGAAGTAGAACGCCCTGCAGTAAAGGCCCCATACGGTCCTTCAACAAATACCCGAGTCCCCGGACGCAAAAACGCTAACGACCGTGAATGATCTCCTAAATCCTTAACCGTAATTCGCAAATGATTTTTCGTCGGAGCCGCCGACAACGAATACGGATGCGACATCAACGCATGCCCACGAGCAATAAACCGCCACCCAAAGAACTGCCCACCTTGGGCCGCCAACCGATCTAAATTGCGACCCTTTATAATCACCGAAACTACGCCTGGCCCTTCGACCACAACTTTTTCAACTCGCAAATTAACTTTCAGTGATCGCCAAATTGGAACCCAGAATCGCCAGTACCCAATCGATAACGCCATAACCACATACAAAGTAATCCAATACGCCCGATTTAATGGATGATCAATAAACATCGAGCCATTAACTATCTGGTGCATAAAGGACGCGGCAACCGCTGCATAAGTCAGAATGTGAACCAACCACCAAGTTTCATAACTCATCTTGGCTCTGGCCTTCTTATATGAAGTCACACCTGCCATCACCATCAACACAAAACCAGCCAGTGCAAACCACATCCAGTCATACAAAGTTAAGAACTGCCACATCTCTTTATACAAAGGAATTTGATCTTGCCCCGCAAAACCCAACACAATCAAAAACACATGCGCTCCAATTAAATACAAAGACCATGGCCCCAGCTTTCGGTGCCAGGTGACCAATCGATCATGGCCAACACCGCGTTCCACAACAGGAATACGTGCCACCAAGAAGATGCCCACCACAGACAGATACGTACCCACCAAAGCTGCCAAGCGGCTAACCGTCACAACCACCGAATAGAAATCCCGAAAATCCCCAGCCCGCAAAGTCGTCGCCTGCAAGGCCAAAGTCAGCCCCAACCCAGCGCCCAACATCAGCGCCGCCCAGTCCGTACCTGCTGCCGAGTGCTTATAAATGCGGGTCGCCTGCGTCATTACCCAATTACACCGCATTTCAATTAGATATTGATGAGTTTTAACTACAAATATTGCCTGATAAGTCCTACTAATCAAGGCAATTAAACGTACCTCTGGAAGTGACGCCGTGCTTCTATCGATACCAAAACACATACGATAGCTGCAGTAACAAGTTCCGCTATAGCTATTGCAGTCAGGCCGCCTATTTTCATGGCCACCGCAAACAGTATTGCAGAGATTAGTGCTTGAATTATCTTGATTTTGTTTGCAGATTGAACTTGATTTCGAGCCTTCAAAAAATTCGATAAGAATGTAATGAACGCCAAAAAAGTGCTGGATATCGCAAAGTAAGGGCTAAGACTTCTAACGTATTCAAAATTCAAACCGTAGATATACACGCCAACATTTCCCTGGGTGTAAATCATGTAGCAAGCCAAGTTAAAGATTAACATCCCTGTGAATATGCCTAAAAAGTATGTTTGAAAATGGGGTTTTTTTGACTGGATTCTTTGTGTTGGTACCAACCAAAGAATCGACGAAGTTGCAAAAACATTTACCACTGAATAAGAGCTAATACAAATAAATATTAAAGTAACTCCTAATGTTGGATCAGTTCTGTGACTCACGTAAACAACCAAATATGTGATTAGTGGTCCGATTACACCATCTAATGGGTAGCGGGCCAAAAAAACATCTCGACCTCGACTACTCTCAGACTCTAACTCAATTGAATGCAGCCATGGTTTCAATGAAAAGACGCCAAAACCTATCGAGATTAAGTTTGCTAAAGACCAAAAAAACAAAGCCCTGATTCCACTTTGATTAGAAAAGAACAATAGTAGAACAATAAATAATGGAATTAAGTCATAAACAATCAAGATTCGATATCTTAATGAAGATGCAATTGTATAGCGAAGGTAATCTTGCACACTACACAAACTGCAGATTACAATTACTTGCCAAAGAGAATAATTGAAATCAAAAATATATAACCCCGCAAGATATACCCCAAAGAAAAACAAAAGAAAGTTTAAAGTGAGAAGCGCGCCAACGTTTCTTAAGAAGGCTCCCCGCACAAAATGATTAACAAGAGACTGAAAGCCAAAAGTACTTCTTTGAAAACCTATAATGACAAAAAGTGAAATAAGTAAAAAAGAAAATGAACTTGACTCTTGTCCGATGTTTCTTGTGGTTATTGCAACCAATAGAAAACTTGTCAAACTTGAAATTAATCCATCAACGGTGGAGTAAGCAGCTTTTCCTTTTGTCACGGCTGCGCGTTATTTCAATTGAGCATTCGTTAGTGGAGTTTTCGGATAGCTAATTAGAATCCCTTTGGTTTTAGATTTATAGGAAAAGAAAGAACCACCTCCTACCGCATCTGCACCGTGTTCAATAGCTAATTTAGCATCCTCAAAACTTGCAAGTCCACCTAGTATTGTGAGGGGTACTTTACAAAACTTCTTAATGTACTTTACTAACTCGATATCCAACCCATTCATGCATCCGTCGCGATCCACACTATTCACAATAATTTCACCACACCCTAGATTAATTGCAGTCGTGACTTCTGTAATTAAATCTAAATCTCGGATCTCTCGATTGATATAGTTAAATAACTTGAAATCGCCAGATTGATCTCGAATTACATCTAAAGACAAGGACACTGCCTGAGCGCCTCGTAAACTCGCGACTTTAGAGATAAATTCTGGATTATCAAAAAATGAACTCTGCATTACAATTTTGTCGTATCCAAAACTGAAAATCTTTGATGCGTCTTCTAGAGTACGAATACCTCCGCCATATGCGCAAGGGATAGAACACTCATCAGCCAATGCCTTTATCAGTTCGAAGTTTGGACCCCTATGTTTTTTAGTGGCAGAAATGTCAAGAACGATAATTTCATCAACTTCTTTGGCATTAAATATTCTTACAATATTTAGTGGACTCCCAAGATACCGACCGTCCTTAAAATTTATTGTTTTAACAGTACGTTCGCCTTCAATTAATAAAACTGGTACTAGTCTCTTATACATTGAAACTCGCAAACGACTCCAGCAATCTTGCGCCATACCGATGACTTTTTTCTGGATGAAATTGAACACCAATTATATTGCCTTTTGAAATAACAGCGGGAAATTTGTCCCCACCGTAATGAAATACTGCATCAATGTCTGTTTTGTCATCGCAACTCATGTAATAAGAATGGCTAAAGTAGAATTTGTTAAACACGGAGGAATCTAGTGTGCGGTTAGATTTTACAATCTCCAATTCCTCCCAACCTACGTGTGGGACTGAGGCACTTTTGGTCTCAATCAATTTTGCCGTTGCATCGATGAATCCCAATCCCATCCCTGAACCTTCGTCGCTTCCATGTCCAAGGAGGTGCATTCCAATACAGATTCCCATAAGCTCGAAATCTTCTTTGTTTGATCGTAAATAGTCGCCCCAGCCAAGTTCAAACAATTTTCTGGAGGCCGGTTCAAATGTACCTACACCGGGAAGTATCAACTTCTTTCCATTTGCAAGATCCCCAGGACTTTTCACGATTCTAGTCTCGAACCCTAAATTCTCAAACATATTTGAAATCGAAACTACATTACACACTTCCAAGTCGATAATTTCGATGAGTTTCACCATTTAAATCACCTTCTCAATGTGGATACATCTTGAACTTACGCAATATTTGAATAATAGCGCGAATTGCTGATACGTAACGAGAATTGTTTGGAAAATCACTATAAAGTTGGTTTTTATCATTCATGATAACTTGAAATTCACTCTCGCTTAACGCAAGACGCTTAAGAATATACTTAATCAAGATTCTTTCTTTTGATGCCGAAGATGAAAAGTCCTTGGACAAAATTTCCTTTGCCTGAACTTTCGTCATTTGATTTGCTCTTATAAGATCCGATAAATGTAGAATTCTTTTGTCAATCCCAAATTTAGATGGGAGTACAATTTCTTGATAAAATTTAGTATACGTCGACTCGTTATGTTTCCCCACATATTTCTCCCAGTCATAATTTTCGACTAACACTTTTTCAGCGGCCACACGTTCATAATCCAGATAGTTCAACATTGACACTCTCTTAATATTCCTCAAATAAGTGAACTTGAATAGGTCAGGCAAGGTCATTTTTGGATAGCTGTTGAGTGGTCGATCTCCGAAAGCTTCGTTTATCGCATTAATGTATTTCCAGTCCGAGTGTCCATATGACCATTCAGGAATATGCCCACTCTCCGTGAAGTAGTTCATTCCAGTTAAAATAGTTTTTACACCGTGCTCTCGAGCTGCTTTCCAAAGCAATACTTGTATCGCAAAATCCGTTGGAATCTCACCATCGGGGACACTTGCCTTTAGAAAAGCCCTCTGCAAGCTACTGAACTCCTCAAAGTCTAAAACATATGTGACGAGATCAAGATTAAGACCATCTACAATCTTTTCTATATTGCCGACAGATGTCGGGGTATTCCAGCCATTATCCACATGAACCAATAATGGTTTGAATCCAAATTTAACTGCAGAATGTGCCAAAAAACAGCTATCGACTCCACCGCTTATACCTAGAATGCAGTCATACTCATTATTGGAGTGTCTTTGCCTATTATTGATGACGATTTTTCGAAGCGCCTGTTCGCCTTCACTTCCAGATTTTGTACGGTTTCTAACATTCTTAACAAAATCAATGCATTGGTTACATAATCCACTTCGGTCAATTCGAATAGATCCACCATATTCCGTATCCATCAAACATTTGATGCATTCAGCCATGAAGAAATCCTAACAAATCAAACTGAAAATCAGACAAGATTGGCACTCTTACCCGAATAGACTTTATCTGTATTCTGCCTAAGTAATGGCAGCAACATGAATGCTATCCGTGCGTCGACGAAGGTCCCTGAAAACATTTGTAACACCAATATGGAAAGGCACCATGCAAAAATAAGAACATTTAAACTAAAGTCACTAATTTGGTTGAAGCGAGAGTCGTAGAAAACTTTGACTGACAAAAAAATTACTAGGGAAAAAAGGATTAATCCAAATAAACCGCCAGTCACTAGAGAATCCAAAAAGATATTGTGTGGGTAATCGAGTCCTGTGCGACCAGTAAAACTTCCTTCGCCACCGCCAATCAAAAAATGATCTTGAATACCTGCAATTGATTCTTCAAAAAATGCACCACGGCCACTGGCAGACTTTTCAACAAAAGTTACCTGGAAAAGTCGAAAGAAAACCATTCTACTTGCAGGAAAATTCTGATGTATTTCCAAGATCATTGAAATCAAAAAGCTGATAAACATAGAAAATCTATATTGATTTATAACACGTTGGATCATGACTCCCCGAAAAACTGAAACAACAAAAAGGAATACTACAGAAATTGAAAACGCAATATAAGCCGCTCTTGAACCGGACAGTGCCAGCATCCAGATGATTGGAAATATCATTAGAGAAAGCACGGAAGAAATCTTCTGCTTGAGGATTTCAAAAAGAATACCCCAAGTCACAAATATCAATGTATAAATCATCCACCGGGGCCAAACATTTGGCCCTGCGCCCACTATTAGGAATCGGTCAGGAAGAGAATTAAGTTGATCCCCAGGAAACACCGCGATGCCGAGCTTTCTGGTCGAGAGCACGACAAAAACAATGCATGAAATGAAAATGTATATCCCAATGAATTGCTGCAAAACAAACATGCGGGATAACTTTCCAAACAATACTCCACAAATAACAATTTGGATCAAGTAACTGTATTGATTAACAACACTACCGCCAAAGCTACTCCAGATAGCACTTACTGACATGTAGCCCAGGAATATGAATAAAGCCATAATCAAGTAGAAATCAATTTCTTTTTTATGTCCAACCTTTGGGTTTTTGAGCCCTATGACATTATCTCGAGCTTTATTATTAATAATTAACAAAAGAACTAAATTGAGAATTGCGTGAAATAAAGTTGCTACTCCATAAAGATTTTTTTCTGACCCAAAAAATTGAGATGCACGATGCGGCCCGATAGTAATCAAAACAATCTGAAGGCAAACAATGCCCGTTATAAACGTCATCTTCAATACCTGTTTAATTGAGATTAAAACTTGAGCTTTCGAACTGATATTTGTGTTATCTCTTTTCGAAAGCATTTAGAATCTCCAAACATTGCTCTGCCAATAGTTTTCGGTTTAGTGAATTGTTGGCTAAGTATCTACAATTTTCACCAGCATTTGTCATCCACTTTTGGTCATTTATGGTCTGGGTTAACTGAGCCAAAGCAACTGTAACGTTGGATGGGTCAATATAAATCCCGATGTTCTCTTCTATTGAAAAGCGCGTTTGCCAACCCAAATAATTGGTGGCGATAGGTTTGCCGGCAGAAATTGAATCAAAAAATTTATTCTGTGCCCCATGTATCCACAACGCGCTTGGACCCCCAAAAGTAGCTACAGTAAAGGTTGAAACGCTCATCCACTTGGAAACTTCAAATTTTGAAACATGGCCATAGAAGTATATGAATTCATTCAACACGTTTAACTTCGTTGCATAATCTCGCAAGAAACTCAAATGCAAACCTTCACCAAAAATCACAAATCGGATATCGCTTTGAAAATTTTTTGATTCTAACGCCAAATCGACAAGATATTTTAGGTCATTCGCTGTGCTTATTGCACCCGCATACACAATGATCTTTTTATCCTTTAATTCTTTAGGTAACCATGAAGTATCAAAATTTTCTTGTTGATTAAAAATGGAGTTGTCGCATCCCTGGGTTATGCAAGTAACTTTATTTTCGGGAATTCCTTTCTCAATTACATTCTCACGCATGGTCGGAGAAATCGTAATTATGTGGCTCGAGAATCGATAGGCAGCCTTCTCCAAAATTTGCGCTACTCGAATCAATGATTTGGAACGAAGCACACCCATTGCTATCGGGACATCTGGCCATAGATCTCGAACTTCAAAAACATAATTTACTCTTCTGATTATTTTGCAGTAAATCGCGGGCAGACAAATCGTTAATGGTGTACTAGTAGCATATATTGCGTCTGGATTGAGGCGACTAGCCTTGAACGCACTTAGAACAGCAAATTTAATGAAAGAGAAAATTCTTTTTCTAAATCCGAAGGAATTGTCATACCGGCTAGATATGTAATGAACTTTTATACCATCCACTACCGTGCTTGGAATTTTGGCTGCGCCAATTCTCGATGTGATGATGTGTACATCATGACCCTTGATAACCCATTGTTTTGCAAATTCATACGAACGTGTACCACCTCCCATTTCTGGAGTGCGAAAATGCTGATGCAAGTAAACAATCTTCAATTATTTCAGCTCGAGTTCTGTAATTTGTTTGATTATGTAATCAACTTCGGCATTGGTTAGCATTTCATGAACTGGAATGCTCAAAATTCTGTCTGCCATAAAGGCTGCATGAAAGTCTTTACATGCCGCGCCATGTTGCAATTTATATGCATCTAGCAGAGGAATTGCTTTTGGGTAAACAACAGAAGTGGTTATGCCAGCACTTTTAAGAACTTCAACTACGCGGGACCTTTGATTGCACTCGCCAACAAATTGATGATAGGTGTGGTTCTCAATGGAAAATACTGGCAAAGGAATGAAATGAGCATTCCTATGGAATGCTTCATGGTATTTCCTGGCGATTTCTTGGCGTCTACGAATCCAGGTGTTTAACTGCTTCAATTTAACGCTTAACACCGAGGCCTGTATTGAATCCAGCCGCGAGTTTCTTCCTTCAAATTCATGGTCGTATTTCGTTTCTCTTCCATGATTTGCAATCATTCGGCACTTCTTCGCTAATGTCTTTGAATTTGTTGTAATGGCACCTGCATCACCAATAGCTCCAAGATTCTTTCCTGGATAAAAACTGAAAGCTGCAAGATCTCCAAAACTTCCAACATTTTTTCCTTCGAACGTGGTTCCTGCAGCCTGAGCACAGTCCTCAATAATAAAAAGGCCTTTTTGATTTGCTATTTCCAAAACTCTCGTAAGATTTGCAGCTTGTCCATACAGATGGACAACAATTATTGCCTTGGTCTTTAAATTTATCTTTGATCCTAGTTTTTCTGGATCGATATTCATGAACTGATCAACATCTGCAAACCTAACAATGTGTCCTGAGCGTGTGACGGCCTCAGCTGTTGCTATGAAGCTCATGGCGGGAACGATAATCTCACTTCCAGGCGGTAAATCAAGAGATTCGATTGCTATTTCAAGAGCATCGGTTCCATTTCCTGTTCCAATACAATTCTCAACTCCAATAAACCGAGCAAATTCTTCCTCAAAATTTGTAACCGCCTCACCTCCGATGAATACCCCATTTGTTAGCTGGGTTTGGATTGCATTGTTTATTTCAATCTCGAGGGATCTGTTTTGAGCAACCAAATCAGCCATAGAAATATTCATTGCGATCCCTTGGTTATCAATTTTGCTGGAACACCCGTATATTTCCCGGGCTGTGTAATGTTTTTTGTGACTACTGAACCCGCGCCAATTACAACATCATCACAGATTTTTACAGGTAAAATTGTCGAATTACTCCCAATCAAAACGTTATTGCCAACAAATGTATCACTCCACTTTGATTGATCGCCCATTGCCCTGCCGTTTGTCCATTTGTCATTGACAAACATCACGCCATGACCAATGAAACAATCACTTCCGATTGTGACCCCAGAACAGATAAAACTGTGAGATTGGATTCTGGATCTGATCCCAACAAATACATTACTCTGGATTTCAACAAAGGGACCTACGAACACATCATCAGAAAGTTCGCACCCGTACAAATTAGAAGGCTCTATAACAGTTACATTTTCACCAAATTTGACGTTCAACACCTCAGCTCGCCTTCTAATGTACATATTCAACCTAAAATCGAATCAGGATCATTGAGTGGAAGAAAAATTTCTTTGTTTTCTTCAATTGATTGATAAATTGCGATAAGCAGTTCTAAGCTTCTTTTTCCTTCTTCTCCATTTACTATCAATCCGATATCCTGCCCTACGCCCTCCAGCACTGCCCTGTAAAAAGCTTTATGACCGAGACCGTATACATCCATTGGATTGTTCGAAAATTCTTCAAGCTCAATTCCCTTTAGGGTTTCATCGCTAAACTCCCATGTCTTCAATTCATTCATCGCAAATCCGCTAACTTCAACCGTGCCTTTGCTTCCAAGAATTGAAATTGAACCTTCGAGATCTGTTGGTCTAGTTGCAGTCGTTGCCTCGACAATGCCAAGCGCACCACTTTCAAATTTAATCACGGCAACCGCAGTATCTTCGGCTTCGATTTGGGCCAGTGACTGTCTTGAATATGCGAATACAGATTTCGGCTCTCCTAACATCCACAGCAACATATCGATGTGGTGAATTGCTTGATTTGCAAGAACTCCGCCATCAAGCGCCCATGTGCCTCTCCATGCATCTGCTTCATAATACTCTTGCGTGCGGCACCAACGAACACGAACCGTACCTAATGTAATTCTACCGAGTCGACCTTCACTAAGGGCTTGCCGTAGTTTAAGAATAGGAGGATTAAATCTATTTTGCTTTACTACATATAGCTTAATTCTAGCTTTGGTGCATTCTTTAATCATTTTATCTGCATCTATGATTTTTAGTGACATTGGCTTTTCCACAATTATGTCACTTCCATACTTTACCAACCTCAGTACATGTGATGCGTGGTTGCCACTTTCCGTCAAAACTGCTACAAAATCTGGCTTCGTATCTAACATCATTTGGTCCATATCAAGATACCCCGGAACCGAATATTTCAGGGAAAAAGCCTGGACTCGACTTTCCAAAAGGTCACAAACTGCGACCAACTTCAAACCAAATTCCTCAGATTTTGAAACTATATCAGCATGTCTCTGTGCAATTCGTCCACACCCAACTAGCGCAATTGTTTTCAAAATTGATCCCCCCAAGGATGTATTCGCAAAATACTTTTTTCTTTCTGAACCATCGTGAATTATTTACTCTCCGTTGAGTTGTTTTTATTAATCTCAATCCGCGGATCAAGTCGATTAAGTTCAAATATTGCTTTGTCTTCTCGATCTGTTCCCATGAAAAGTTTTTGGTAAGTCTGCCATAAGAAGTAATCGTCAGGGTAGATTTCTACTGCTTTAACTATCGCGCGCTTTGCCAACTCCACTTGCTCAGAATTCATTAGGATCTGAATTCCGAATCGCACTCTTGCCCGATCTTCAGGCCAATCAAAAAGAGAACTTTCAAGCTCTATGGGATTGCCTTGCTCGATTGCAGATTTAAACTTTTCAGATGAATTAGTTGGCGGTAGTAAAGTCAGGCCAATAGCCAAAATCGCTAAGATGAATTTAAAAATTGACTTGGAGTTCTGCTGCGTAACTACCGAGCTCTTCGCCCGACCTGTTTTGGGTGCGTTTTGGACTTGATTTTCAATTGGATAACCAAGAATTAGTCCCATAAGGATCCAACCCCAAATAGCAAGTCCAATTTGATTGATGCTAATAATTCCTTGTGCCAGAAAAGCCACAAAGACTGAGATTAGAAGTGAAGCATTCTTTGTTGAATCTCCTGAAGTTTTGTAAATTGAGGTTATTTGCTTAATTGTTGCAAAAATCAAAATAAAAAAACTTATAACAAGAATCAGACCGCCTGTTGCATAATAATCGATATAGATGTTGTGAGAAACATCTGTCACTCTGTTTGGATCCCAGAGAAATGCTTGTTCGGGTCTGCATCTCCGATACCAATCGCCATACCCATCAAACCCAACTCCAAAAAATGGAGATTGATTGCCTGTACAGATTCCAGAAAGCCAATAGTAGATTCTTACCCTTACGGCACCAATTTCACCCAATTGTGACATTGGCCCAAGTGAGAACATTCCTAAAAGTGTTGAAAAGAAGGCTACTAGGGTTGTGACCAGAGTTAAGCCCTTCAATCGCAAACTTAGCCTCGCCTGAATGTGAGAATAAAAAATCACCAGACAACCAATTGCTAGTGACCAAAACCCTTGTGCAGATTTTGTCACATATATTAAGAAGCAAATTGAAATTAGATAGCCCAGAAAAAATAGTTTGCTTGGTAAATCTCGAGCCTGGTAAAGGAGGGTCCAAGCGCACGCAATTCCAATGAATGAAAGAATGACGGAGTTGAAATTAGGGTTTCCAAATGTACCAATCGGCATTTGATTATAAATATTTGCTAGATTTGAAAAGTCATATCCAAAGTATTGCAAACATGAATATGGTACAAGAACTAATCCGACAGCAAGGATAACTTTTCTTACTTTGTCCGCGAACTCAGCTGTTGATACTCGCATTGATTGTAGCGTTAAAAAGGCAAAACAGAGCAATGTCACGAATCCTTGATTTCTACCCTGGGTGCCATAGATTTTCTGGCTTAATGGATCCGCACTCAAAACAAATGTGACGCATAGGCTAAAGATCCACAGCCCTGTTCCGAAGTAAATCCACTTACTACTAGAAATGTCTTTTGGGTGAAATCTCTCAAAGTACAGAAATGAAATAGCGGTAAAGAATAGTAAAAATGTCATTTTTGGAAAATTGTACGGGTCAAGCCCTATGAATGGATTGAAGTACAAAGTAGTAAAGAACAATTGCATCAATATCAAATACTGCAATTTAACGTTTCTTGTTTTTACCCTCACTTCCATAGAATTATGATGCCACAACCCCTTCTGCGCATAGGGATTTGACCCAAGAATTGCTGCGGGTGACTAGAGAAAAGCGTCAAATTTCTATAAAAACGAATCAAATTCGCGGCTTTTGTCTCTTTGAAACTGAGTGCGAGCCTCTTTGACTCTGTTCAACATTTAAAAAAACCGGTTCCGTATATCGAAGTGAAAAAGACCCTCTCATGACATATGAGAAGGCATTTTTTACCCAAAGCCGACCGGGGGAAATTCCCTCGATCGACTAATCGAAAGGAAACAAATGTCTACAAAGACAACTTTCAAGCGCGTAGCGCTTGTAGCAGTTGCATCTCTGGGCTTTGGTGTTCTAACTTCGGTAGCTCCAGCGTCTGCAGCAGTAGTTGCAGCAACTGGCGTAACCGCGGCAACACCTGGACCATTGCGTGTGGGACAAGCGACAACTGTTCGCTTTGCAATCACACACGCTGCAGCTGCAGCAGGAACTGACACTATGACAGTTACCGCAACACTTTCATCAAAGCCAGACCTATCTGTTGCGACAGATGTTGTGGATCTAAATGCTGGTGGCGCATCTTCTGTCACAATTGCCCGCCTTGGAAATAAATTTGAGAACGGTACTTTTGCAAGTAATCCATCTGCATCAGCGACTAAATCAACAGGCGTAATGGCAGTGGCGACAACGGATGCAACAACCAACTACGTTGACGTTGTTATTACTCCAGATGTTGCTGGTACTTACACACTTCTATTGTCAACAGGTAACTCAACATTTACCGCTGGCGACAAGAATGCTGTTGTTACTATGACAACTGCAGGAGCTCCTGCAACCGCTGCAATCTCATCAATTGGTTCAACAATTGCTGTTGGCGGTTCAACTGGATCAGTTCTAAAGATCACTCTTAAGGATGCTGCAGGCAATGCAACAAAGCTTGCTGCAAACGAGACAATTGATCTTGCAGTAACTACAGGTGATGCTCTATTCGTAACAGGTGGACTAGCAACAGTCTCACTTGGTACAAGTGATTTCGCTACAGGAACTGCTTGGACTAACATCAAGAACGCAACGGCAGCAAATGCTTCTGTTGTAACTTTGACTGGTGGCGGCGTTCTTGGGTCAACATCGACTCTCACAACAACACTTGCAATTTCATCTTCAGTAGCAGCAAACGTGGCTACTGGACCTGCTGCTGTATGGCAACAGGGAACAGGTGTTGCAACGACTGGATTTGCTTTGACGACAACTACATTGAAGGTTTCTTCAACAGCAACTTCACAGTCAATTGGAGTTAAGTCTCTAACTGCTAACGGTACAGCTGGTGAAACAACTGCAACTGCAGCAGACACCATCATTCTTACTGTAACTGACACCACTGGTGCAATTACAGGTAAGGAAGGCGCTGCTTATCAGGCACTAGTTACTCAAGCAGGCGGCGGTGCAACAATTTCTAGCGCACTAACAGTTACTGCAACTCTTGGTGCAGTTTCTGGAACAACAGGAACTTCACACACATACACAGTTGCTGCAGCAGGAATTACTGTTACAGCTGGAGCTTTGACTGTGTCAGCTGAGACTCCAGCTTCAACTACAACTGGTGCAATTTCTCCAGCTATTGTGAATGCTGCTACTGGTTCAACAATGACATTTACTTCAAAGATTGTTGATCAGTTCGGTGTTGCATTCCCAGGAGCTGCTGTAACAGCAACTGTCACTGCTGGCCGTAACGCTGGCAAGACTCTTGCAATGGTTTCAGATGCATCTGGTTTCGTGTCATACACATTGACTGATACTGGAACAACTGGTACTTCGGACACTGTTTCATTTGCAGGCGGAACAACTGTTACTGCAACTGTTAACTACGGTGTAGCAACAGTTTCAACAGCAACCATCACAGGTGGAAACACCACAGCTGGCGTTACAGATGTAACAAAGACTGAAAGAGACATTAACGCTGGCGATGGAGCAAATCTGTCAACATACGGCTTTACTGTCACTGTTAAGGACGCTACTGGAGGCCTACTAACAGGTCTACCAGTAGCATGGACAGTATCTGATGCAACCAAGCTTGCAGTTACTTCAATTACTGCAAACGGTTACACAGGTGCAGCAGGTACACACACAGCACAGGTATACGGTTGGGTAGCTGGTACATACACAGTTACAGCAACTGTTGGCGGAAAGACAGCAACAGCTGAGGTTACATTTGCACAAACAGCAGCTGGAGAAGAGCGCACAGTCTCTGCAACAGTTTCTGGTCCAATGGTGACTGCAAAGGTTGTTGATCGTTTCGGTAACCCAGTTCCTGGTGTAACTGTTTACGCTACAAAGACTGGAACAGGCTACTTTGGCTCAGGAGTTACACGTACTTCTGGTGCAACAGCAGCAAACGGAACAGTTGAGTTCGTTGTAGCTGGAGGATCTGCAGATGTAACAGTCTCAACGATCAACCCAGCTTCAGCAGCAGGTGCATTTGGTTCAGGTCAGACATCTGCGCCAAAGGGATACCTTGCTAACTCAACAACAGCGGCTGGACTTGCACTTCTTGCAATCACAGCTTCAAAGGCTGGAACAGCAAACACTGTTGAAACAGGCGTTGGCGCATCATTTGATGCTGCTGGTGTTGCTTCAGCAACAGTTTCTGTTGATATCCCAGACACAGCTCAAGCAGCTTCAGATGCAGCAGCAGAGGCAACTGATGCAGCAAATGCAGCAACTGATGCAGCTAACGCTGCAGCAGAGGCAGCAGATGCAGCAACAGCTGCAGCACAAGATGCTGCAGATGCAGTAGCTGCTCTATCTACTCAGGTTTCAGAGATGGTGAATGCTCTCAAGAAGCAGATCACAGCTCTAACAAACCTAGTAATCAAGATCCAGAAGAAGGTACGTGCTTAATTAGCACGGATCTTTAGAAGGATTTAACTCTTAGGAGTTAGCTCTAGTCCGGAACCCGGTTCTCTCGCAAGAGGGGGCCGGGTTTCGGCATTTATGTCACTAAATCTTTAGGCGAAGTAAGGCTGCAGCGCTATCTATTTCCTCATCCAGCACCTGAGTATAGATATTCATGGTTATTCTCGAATCAGAATGCCCAAGCAGCCTCTGTGCAGTTGTTACGTGTATTCCTTGCTGCTTCAACAAATAGGCATAGGTGTGGCGCAAGGAGTGAATACAAACCCCATAGGGATCTAAAACATTACGAAGGGTTTTAGGGGATCTGGGGAACTCCTTGAACTCAGTCAACTGAGGGACGACTCTCACGCTTGATTTGCTTTTTGTCTCACCATGAATTGATTTAGTAACTGAAATACGGCCATCATTGAAATCTGACGGCGTGAGGGCAAGAGCTTCAGACCATCGCAAGCCATGTGCGGCGAGAAACCTTATTTGGCAGCCATACTTTCCGAAATCTGCCTCTTTGACTTCTTCCCATCTTAAAAACTTCCTTGGGATGTTTCTGATTGGTTTAGTTCGCACACCAAGAGTTGGTGAAGCCTCTAAGTGTCCATAATCGATGGCTTCTCTAAATACAGTTTTTAGCGCAGCCAAGGTTTTTGCTGCAATCGGTGGATCAAGTTCTTGTACTATTGCCTGAATATCATTCTTGGTTAAGGACACAAGTGCGGCCCCACCATATTTCGGAAAGACATGACAATTTAAGGCTGATAAATAATCTCTTCTTGTTTTCTCACGAATTGCAAGAACACCAATAACCTCGAGCGCAAAGATTGCTAAATGCACTGATTCTCCTATTGATTTCTTATCGAAATTAATAGGAATTAGCTCTACAAGAATTCTACACAACTAAAGTCATATTCACAATTCATTTCGTTGCCTCCAAAATACATTCGTTTTTTATCCAGAAAATACCCAATTTTCTTTGTAAAAATCCCCAGCAATTTTTTTGCCGAATAAACCGGTTAGTTCCCAAAAGAACTAACCGGTTTTTAAATGTTCGTAGGTACCGAATCTCGGCTCTCCCATTCAAGAGAACCGAGATTCGGACCATACCTAACCCCTAAGAGTTAGTACCTTCCGAAGTTTTGCTAACTAATCCATGGAGGATTTATTAAGCACGTACCTTCTTCTGGATCTTGATTACTAGGTTTGTTAGAGATGTGATCTGACGCTTCAGAGCGTTGACCATAGCTTCAACAGATGTTGCAAGTGCTGCTACTGCATCAGCTGCATCTTGTGCCGCTGCTGTTGCTGCATCTGCTGCTTCTGCTGCAGCGTTAGCTGCATCAGTTGCTGCATTTGCTGCATCAGTTGCTTCTGCTGCAGCATCTGCTGCTGCTTCTGCTGCAGCCTGTGAAGGCCCACCAGTGATGGTTACAGCCCGTGTGATTGTCACATTCTGCAAAGCAGTAGCTAGTGGTGATCCAGCTTCTGTGGTTGCAGAGAATGTAACTGTTCCAGGAATTAGAGGTGCGAAGTAATCAGTCGCGTACGCTCCTGCACTGATTGCCAGTGCTGACAATGGGATCGCAGTTCCTGTGAGTGCCTGGTTTACGCTGAACTTTGCAAGAATGTCATATCCTGCATCACGTGCACCAAGAAGATTTCCGTCGGCATCCTTTGCAACAAGTGACAATTTAATTTTCTCACCTGGAGCATATTCAGACTTGTCTGTCGTCAATTCCAAGGTCGCAATTGTTGTCTTTGTGACTCGGAAGCTCAATGTTGGTGAGTTTGTTGTTGTCGAACCTGGAGCGATTGTCAAAGTAGCTGTTCCTACTCCAATTCCTGTAACCGCACATAGGTAAGCGCCCAAAGGAGCCCCGACAAGTGCGCGATCTGCAGCAGACATAGGTGATGCTGCACATGAAACATTGTTTGACAACACTGTTGGATCGCTTGATGAAGAAGTTACAGTTGTGTAAGCAACTGGATTCGAGTTGGAGTCAACCGCTTGGACCCAGAAAGCAGCAGCTGTAGCTGCGGCAGTTATGTGTGGCTCAAGGTTGCCAACAGTGACTGTTCTTGCAGACCCTGTAAATACGAGAGTCTGAGTTCCAATTACCGTTGTACCCCAGCTTACTGTCACAGTTGCTGTACCGGAAGTTCCATCACTGTAGGTGTAGAAATCTGTTTCACCAGCAGTAATTTCTGTGCTTGTCCATGGTAGTGCTAGAACACGCGCTAGACCTGTACCGTTACTTGCAAGGCTGATGAAACCAGGGCCAGTGATAGTAACTGAGACAGGTGCAGTTGTTGCTGCAGGCATTAGATTGTTAAGCGTATCTTTACCTACGACATCAACTCTTGTCTTAAAGGTTGTTGAAGCAGTAGCGGTGTGAGATGTTGCAGCAGCTGTTGTATTTGTAGCAGCAGTTGCATCAGCGTCGGCTACGTTTCCAAGAACTGAGCTGTTTGCTGTTGAAATAACACCAGATGAACGAGAAGCAGCAACATTGATTGTCACTGTTGCTGATGCAGTTGAAGAATAAATTCCACTACTTGCAGCAGTTTCGCGGAAAATTCGAACAGTTGCAGTACCAACTACAGGTGTTGCAATCGTTACGATAGTTGTATTGGCGTTATTTCCTGATTGTGCAGTCTGGGAAGGAATTGTCAAAGAGGTTGGATTTGTTCCAGCCGCCAATGTCCCACTTGCAGTTGTTCCATCATTTAGTGTTGAAGTAACAATTGATGATGATGCGCCATCTACAACAATCAAAGAACGTACAGTTGTTGAAGGGAATGCACGCACCTGGACAGTGTTTGCAACGCCAGCAACTGCATTAACTACAGAGTTATTTGATGGAAGTCCACCGTCTCCTCTTTCACCAACAAGAGTCGCGCCATTTGGTGCTGCAAGGTATGCATAGATGAATGCTGTGGCAGTTCCTGAAGATCCGCCACCGGAGAGAGTGATAGTAACTTGATAAACTCCTGGAACGTCTGGGATTAGTCGAACTGTTCCAGCTACTACTACGTCTGATGTTGGAGCAACATAAGCTGACGTTGTAGTTCCGGTCAGAACTGCTGTTCCACCACTTGTTCCGCTATCAGCATTTCCACCACTGAGCGCACCAGTACCGAGTGCAGTCGTTGCAGTTGAAGTGTCTAGAACAGAGTCGGTTCCAGCTCCAGCTCCATCTCTGTCACCCTTAGCAACTGTTGAAGTTGCAGGTCTTGTGATTGAAACAGTTGCAATGTTTGTTGAGCCCCAAGCTTCAGATGCAGCCAATCCTGTTGCTGTGAATCCAACAGTAGTTGAAGCAATTGATCCCACGGCTACAGTCTGAGCTGCAGTTCCAACGGTTGGTAAAGTCAAGTTGGGGTTGGCGCCAGCATTTGAAGGCACAACCGACAACAGACCAAAGCCCAACGCAGCAACTGCTACAAGCGCGATGCGCTTGAAAGTTGTCTTTGTAGACATTTGTTTCCTTTCGATTAGTCGATCGAGGGAATTTCCCCCGGTCGGCTTTAGGTAAAAATGCCTTCTCATATGTCATGAGAGGGTCTTTTTCACCCGATTCGATGAATCGCACGTGCTGATTCACCAAATTCCCCACCGTGTATCCGGACGCGGCGAGGAAACCTATTTAGTTTTTGTTC
>CAEZTN010000016.1_pt1 | contig 20111 bp, 17 predicted proteins | sample 7264231 | NCBI WGS metagenome assembly CAEZTN01 (sample SAMEA6813805, study PRJEB35770) | uncultured Actinomycetes bacterium | biome: Freshwater; feature: Freshwater reservoir; material: water | place: Czech Republic | collected 2017-08-18 | depth 0.5m m
ATAGCGCAATGAAACCCGCTCGGTTTTGGCTAAACAATTTGCTTAGCCCGTCGCACTGAAATTCATCTACCGATTTAACGGACCGAGATGATTCACCAACCAAAAGGTTAGGCAGTGCTGAGATGTCACCACCGATTCGAACCCTTTTACAAGTTCGAAATCAACTAGTGCAGGGCAAATCCTACCTGAGCTCTGAGCGTGAAATTACCGCCCGATTATGCGTAAAAGCGCCCACCAGGTGATCCGAAAAACAGCCTCTACTGCAATCGCAACAGACATCTTGCTCTGACCATGGGTGCGCTCAACAAAATTAATTGGAATCTCAGCTACAGAGCCACCGCTGGCCACTGCGCGTCTAACCATCTCTATTTGAAAGCAATAGCCCTCACTCTTTATTGTGGAAAGATCCATCTTTTTCAACAAAGCGGTTTCATATATTCGAAATCCAGAAGTGACATCTTTTACTTTAAGTCCAAGCATTACCTTGGCATAACGATTGGCGCTTCGAGACAGATACTCGCGAGCCCTGTTCCAATTAGTAATTAATCCATCTTGAATCCAGCGAGATCCGATAAGTACATCGCTGCTGCCGATCCACTCCATCATGTTTATGAGATCACTTACCTGATGTGAACCATCTGCATCCATTTGGATGATGTATGTATACCCGCGAGCAATTCCGAGAGAAAAACCAGTGCGATAGGCATTACCTAAACCGAGCTTTGACTCGCGCTCCACTACTTCAACATTATGTCCTCTAACTACATCGGCTGTTCCATCCGGAGAGCCATCATCGATTACTAAAACATCAGCATCTAAACCCTTAAGGGCATCTAGTAGTTGGCCGATACTTTTTGCTTCGTTATAGGTTGGAATAACAACTAATGAAGATCTCATGCTCTAGGATGTGCCTGTTTGAAAGCTTTTTGAAGGCGTTCGGTAGAAACATGTGTGTAGATCTGTGTTGTTGCAAGAGATGCATGACCCAAGATTTCTTGAACTGTTCGAAGATCTGCTCCACCTTCAAGTAAGTGAGTTGCCGCAGAGTGGCGCAAAGCGTGTGGACCCATACGCTCTATACCTTCGATAGCAGATAGTGCTTCATAGACAACTGTCCGCACTGTTCGCTGGTCGATTCGTTTACCCCTAGCACCAATGAACACAGCATCGCCAGATTGTGATCGTGCAATCTGATCTCTACCTTGCTTTAACCAGGACTTAAGAGCGCGAAGTGCTGGATTGCCAAATGGAATAGTGCGCTCTTTGTTGCCTTTACCCAACACACGAATTGTTTGTCGATCGTAATCTATATCATTGAAATCTAATCCGCAGAGCTCACCCACTCTGGCACCTGTTGCATAGAGCATTTCAACAATTGCAACATCGCGCAAAGACAAAGGAGTCTGTTCTTCACTAGCTCTTGTTGCAAGTGAATCCATCGCAGTTTTTGCCTCATCAATTTCAAGAACATCAGGCAATATTCGGTGCCCTTTTGGTGTTGCAAGGGTTGTGCCTACATCTTTGGCCAGGTAATTATTCTTAACTGCCCACTTTGTAAACAATCGAATAGAGGTTATTCGCCTAGATAGCGAAGTTCTGGCTCCACCTTTTATTTGTTGGTTTGCTAGCCAGGATCGAAGATGATTTAACTCTAACTGAGCAATCTCATCCACCTTTAATGTTTTAAGATGTGCAAGCAAGGACTCTAAATCGCCAATGTATGCACGAACTGTATGTACGGATAAATCGCGTTCAGATGTTAAATGGCGATTAAAGGCTTTCAGAATTTCTTGAAAGTTATCGCTCACAATGTTTTAGTTTACGCGGGCTTTCTGCCTTGTCGCATCAATCCGAAGGTAAGCGCGTCTTCTAGGGCCATTGCAGATGCTGCAATCACATTTTCATGCACCCCGACAGTGTTCCATTCGCCTTTGCCATCGCTAGTTTCGACAAGTACGCGAGTAACTGCCCCGGTTCCTAAACGTCCTTCAAGGATACGGACCTTGTAATCTGTAAGCTCTAGAACTTCTAACTCTGGATAAAGTTTTAACAATCCAGTACGCAATGCATTATCAAATGCGTTTACTGGGCCATTACCCAAACCATTACATGTGATTTCTTGTCCCATGGCAGTCACAGTTACCTCTGCCTTAGTAACAATTGATTGATCAGATACACGCTCAACGGATGTAATCCAATGATTAATTGTGAAAAATGATGGTCGTTTACCAGCTATTTCTTCATGAACTAAGAGTTCAAAAGATGCATCAGCTGCTTCAAATGTGAACCCTCGAGACTCCATCTCTTTAACTCGGTCCACAATTCGACCGATTAACTCTTTGTCTCCACCCAGATCAACACCGAGTTCTTGAGACTTTAACTCAATTGATGCACGACCTGCCATGTCAGAGACCAACATGCGCATGTCATTTCCAACAGATGATGGATCCTCATGTTGGTAAAGGGATGGATCTACTTTGATTGCACTGGCATGTAGCCCGGCTTTGTGGGCAAATGCTGAAACACCAACATATGGCTGGCGCGCACTAGGAGCAACATTGGTTACCTCTGCAACTGCGTGCGAGATTCTAAAAGCCTCTTGTAAAGCGTTAGGAGGAAGTACTAACTGCTTCTTCTTTAATTCTAGATTGGCGATGATCGTAACAAGGTCTGCATTTCCTGTGCGCTCACCATAACCATTGAGTGTTCCTTGAACATGTGTTGCACCAGCTGCAATTGCAGCCATTGAGTTTGCAACTGCGCACCCTGTGTCATTGTGGCAATGGATTCCAAGACGGGCAGAACTTGCATTTAAAACATCATGTACAACCTGGGAAAGTTCATCAGGCAGCATTCCCCCATTGGTATCGCACAGTGCAATGACATCTGCTCCTGCTTCTGCTGCAACACGAACAACTTCCAACGCATATGCGCGGTTGTGGCGATAACCATCAAAGAAGTGCTCAGCATCCAAAAATACACGTTGACCTTCTTGGCGAAGGTGAGTGACGGAGTCGCGAATCATTGCAAGATTTTCATCCAGAGTTGTTTTAAGAGCTAAATCAACGTGGCGATCAAAAGCCTTAGCAACTAACGTAACAGCAGGAGCGCCACTATCTCTTAACGCACCAAGTAGTACATCATCTGCAGCCTTAGCATTTGGCCGGCGAGTTGCACCGAATGCAACAAATGTTGCGTTCTTTAGCTTTAACTCTTTTTTTGCCAAGGCAAAGAACTCTGTATCTTTTGGATTGGCCCCTGGCCATCCACCTTCGATGAAACCGACGCCAAGTTCATCTAAATGGCGCGCGATATTTAGCTTGTCATGAACAGAAAGGTTTAATCCCTCTTGCTGGGCGCCATCACGCAAAGTGGTGTCATAGATATGAAAACTGTCGTTGATTGGCATTACTTGATCGCACTCATCCAGTTGTGCTTATCTTCTAAAGTGCCATGCTGAATTCCAAGTAAGTGGTTTCTAATTTGCATCGTGATTGGTCCTGGTTGTCCATCGCCAGTTACCCAAGTTCCCATAGCTGATTTTGCCTGACCAACTGGAGATACAACAGCAGCTGTACCGCAGGCAAAAATCTCTGTTATCTCTCCACTTGTTACGCCATCTCGCCAATCATCGATCGAGAGCATGACCTCTTCAACTTTATAACCAAGATCAACAGCCACAGAAAGTATGGAATCGCGGGTAATTCCAGGCAATAAAGTTCCAGTTAACTTTGGAGTAATCACTGTTGCATCGGCGCCTTTACCTTTAACAAAGTAAAGGTTCATGCCACCCATCTCTTCAATCCACTTTCGCTCTTTTGCGTCAATCCAAACTACTTGATCGCATCCTTCTTTAGCTGCAGCTTTTTGTGCAACAAGTGAGGCTGCATAGTTTCCACCACACTTTGCTTCACCGGTTCCACCTTGAGCAGCACGCACATACTCAGTTGAAATCCAAACTGAAACTGCCTTTGATGGGTCAAAATAAGCACCCGCTGGTGTTGCAATTAAAAGATATGTTGCTTTATTTGTTGGTCGAACACCAAGTCCAACTTCAGTTGCAATCATAAAAGGTCGGATATACAGCGACTCTCCCACTTTATTGGGAACCCAGCCATCATCTTGTTTCACGAGGGTTTCAACTGTTTCCATGAAAAGATCAATCGGCATTTCAGGTAGCGCTAATCTCCTGGCAGAGTTTGCAAAACGCTTTGCATTCTCTCGTGGACGAAATAGTTCAATTGATCCATCTGGCTGACGATATGCCTTCATACCTTCGAATATCTCTTGTCCGTAGTGAAAAACCGCTGTTGCAGGATCAAGAGTTATAGGACCGTATGGAATTAACTCTGGCTCTGCCCATCCATCTTTTTCACTCCAGTCACACCTGACCATGTGATCGGTGTAGTACTTGCCAAATCCACCTTCGGCAACGAGTGCGTTGCGTGTTGCATCATCTTTGGCATGCGGGTTAAGAGTTATCTTCATGATCACAAAGCGCCAGCTAGCGCATCTCCAACTTGAGTTGTACTTCTCTTTGCATCACCACGTGTAGCAAGATCCGCGGCAACAACTCGCTCTACATCTCGAGCTGCATCTGCAAATCCAAGATGATCCAACATCATTGCAACTGACATAACTGTTGCAGTTGGGTCAGCTAAATTCTTTCCTGCGATATCTGGGGCCGAACCATGCACTGGCTCAAACATTGATGGAAATGCACCTGTTGGATTGATATTGCCAGATGCAGCAAGGCCTATTCCGCCACAGATTGCAGCAGCGATATCGGTCAAAATATCTCCAAATAAGTTATCTGTAACTACAACATCAAAGCGCTCTGGATTAGTAACAAAGAACATTGAAGCAGCATCTACGTGTAAATAATCAGTAGAGATCTTTGGGTATTCCTTGGCAACATCTTCAAATGTACGTGTCCATAATCCACCTGCGCGAGTTAGCACATTGTTCTTGTGAACCAAAGTTAACTTCTTGCGATCTCGCTTTGATGCTCTTTCGAAAGCATCACGAATAACTCGCTCTGCGCCCCTACGTGTATTTAGGCTTTCTTCCGTTGCAATTTCATTTTCGGTGCCATGAGCCAAAACTCCACCTGCACCAACGTATGGTCCTTCTGTTCCTTCGCGCACCACGACGAAATCAATGGGAGCTTTAGTTGCTAATGGCCCTGTTACACCAGGCATCAATTTTGCCGGGCGTAAGTTAATGTAGTGATCAAAGGCAAAACGAATCTTAAGTAAAAGTCCACGCTCTAGTACTCCACTAGGAACAGTTGGATCACCAACAGCGCCAAGTAAAATCACATCAGCTTTTGCAAGCTCGGCCAAAGTCGAATCTGGCAGTACTTCACCTGTGCGATGCCAAAACGCTGCACCAAGATCATAAGAAGTCTTTTTAAACTCAACTCCATACTTTTTTGCTACAACATCTAGAACCTTTAATCCTTCATTGACAACTTCAGGACCAATACCATCGCCAGCGATGACAGCTAGATTTATCGTTTTCATTAGCCCACCAAAGTCACAGAGCGAACGAGTTCGGCTCCAGTCTCTTTCTTAACAGTAGAAAGTAGATCATCGCTGATTTGAGAGTCCACAGTGATAGCCATCAACGCGCTTCCTCCGGCTGAACTTCGTGCAACTTGCATTCCAGCAATGTTGATTCCAGCTTTTCCTAGAGCATTTCCTACTGCGCCTACAACACCTGGCTTATCCACATAACGAAGGAACAAAAGGTTTTCAGTTGGCGCAAGATCTAAGTCGAATGAATCAATAGCAATTATCTTTTCATCCTTGCGAATTCCAACAAGTGTTCCATCTACAGTAACAAACTTTCCATCGGCAAGTGCCGCACGCAGAGAGATCATGTTTCGATATTCAGGACTTTCTGGATCCGTTGATACTGCAGAAGTTAATCCGCGCTCTGCTGCAAGTGCTGGTGCATTTACATATGTCACGTCATTAACACCACAGGCTAGGAGTGCGCCTTTAAGTGCACTAGTCGCAAGTATTGTCGAGTCGTGCCCTGAGATTTCACCTCGTACGGAGATATCCATGCTGACAGGTGCTTCTCCAGCAAATGCAGTTGCAATCTGTGCCATTTTTTCGACAAGCGGCAAACTTGGGCGAATATCTTCGTGAATTTCTCCACCCTTTACATTGACTGCATCAGGAACTAACTCCCCTGCTAATGCTTTACGCACTGAAACAGCAACAGCAATTCCTGCTCGCTCTTGTGCTTCATCCGTTGATGCACCTAAGTGTGGAGTTGCCACAACTTGATCCAAAGTAAACAAAGGTGAATCAGTACATGGTTCTGTTGAGTACACATCTATTCCTGCGCCAGCCACACGACCTTGAGTAATTGCATCAAATAGCGCGGTTTCATCTAATACTCCGCCTCGGGCAGCGTTAATGATTCGAACAGATGGCTTAACTTTTTTAAGCGCATCGACACCAATTAAATTTGCAGTCTCTTTTGTCTTTGGTAAGTGTATTGTTATGAAGTCAGAAACTTTTAGAAGTTCATCTAGTTCGACTAAACGAACGCCCAGTTGTGCAGCTCGCGCAGGTTGTAGGTATGGATCGTATGCAACAACATCCATTCCAAAGGCCTGCATGCGGTTTGCTACCAACTGACCAATACGGCCAAAGCCAACGATTCCAAGAGTTTTTTCAAAAAGCTCAGCTCCGGTGTATTTAGAGCGAGCCCACTTTCCATTTCTCAGAGCAGCATGTGCTGGAGAGATAAAACGAGCAGAAGCCATCAATAGCGAGATAGCTAACTCTGCAGCAGAAACAATATTAGAAGTTGGGGCATTAACAACCATTACACCCGCTGCAGTTGCTGCAGGAATATCAACGTTATCTAATCCAACTCCGGCACGAGCAATAACTTTTAAACCTTTTGCTGCTGCAATTGCTTCTGCATCCATTTTGGTTGCAGAGCGAATCAGCACAGCGTCAACACCCTTTGCTAGAGCTGCAAGAAGTTCTGCTCGGTTTGCACCATCGCAGTTAACAACTTCAAAGTCAGGACCCAACGCTTCTAAAGTTGCTGGGCTGAGCTCTTCTGCAATTAAAACAATTGGTTTAGCCACGCGCTGCACTACCTTCTTTGTAATCGTCGCCCTTTGACTGCTTCATCCAAGAGAACATTTTGCGAAGTTCGCGACCAACACCTTCGATTGGATGAACTTCACCCTTTGCGCGCAACGCCTTGAATTCAGGGGCCCCTGCTTCTTGATCATCAATAAAGCGCTTTGCAAATGCTCCGCTTTGGATGTCGGCAAGTACAGCTTTCATGTTTTCCTTAACGTGTGGATCGATAACACGAGGACCTGAAACATAGTCACCAAATTCAGCTGTATCTGAAACTGACCAGCGCTGCTTTGCAATTCCACCTTCGTACATTAAATCAACAATCAATTTAAGTTCGTGCAGGCATTCAAAGTATGCAACCTCTGGCTGGTAACCAGCCTCTGTTAACGTCTCAAATCCATACATTACTAATTGAGATGCTCCGCCACAAAGAACTGATTGTTCACCGAATAGATCTGTTTCAGTCTCTTCTGTAAATGTTGTCAAAATTCCACCGGCACGAAGACCACCAATAGCTTTTGCATATGAAAGTGTTAAAGGCCAGGCATTTCCTGTTGAATCTTGTTCAACAGCAACAATTACCGGAACTCCGCGACCTGCAGCATATTCACGACGTACCAAGTGTCCTGGACCCTTTGGTGCAACCATGCAAACATCTACAGATGCTGTTGGCTTGATGTAACCGAAACGAATGTTGAATCCATGTCCAAAGAAGAGCGCATCGCCATCTTTTAAGTTAGGCAAAATTGATTCTGTGTAGATATGACGCTGCACGTGATCTGGTGCCAAAATCATAATGACAGTTGCTTCTTTTACTGCCTCTGCAACAGATACAACACGAAGGCCTTCGGCCTCTGCCTTAGCACGTGATGAAGAACCATCCTTTAAACCAACGCGCACATCAACACCACTGTCACGCAAATTAAGTGCGTGTGCATGTCCCTGTGATCCGTAACCAATGATCGCAACTTTGCGCCCCTGGATGATCGCTAAATCAGCATCCTCTTCGTGATACATCGTTGCTGCCACGGTATTTCTCCTTCTCGTTGATGTTTTTTGTTTACTAGTTCGTTTGGATAGTTAGTTTTGATTCTTAGTTCTGATAGTCAGCCTGTCCGCTCTTTGCGGTAGGAATACTTTGGACGCTAAGCGTACGCTCTGCCAGCGAACGGCTGCCACGCTCGATACCTACGAGGCCAGATTGAGCAAGCTCGCGGATCCCAAAACGCTCTAGGGCGTTAAGTAGGTCACTGATTTTGGCAGCATCACCTGTTGCCTCGATTGTTAGGGTCTCTGCAGACTCATCGACGATAACTGCGTCATAGGTTTCCAAAACGGCGTCAACATCGAAACGATTTTTGGATGTGGCAGAAATCTTCACCAGAATTAGCTCAGCCTGAACAGATTCACTTGGCTTTAACTCAGCAATATGAATCACATTAACCAATTTATCTAGCTGGCGAATAACCTGTTCTAATGAGTGACTCTCAACGTTAATCACTATTGTCATTCTGGAGATTGCTGGATTTTCTGTTGGTCCAACAGCTAATGAGTCAATGTTGTAAGCACGTCTAGAAAAAAGACCAGCAACACGGGCAAGTACTCCGGGTGAGTTCTCAACTAATACGGCAAGGGTGTGTTTGCTCATTAGAGTTCCTGTGAATCCCAGTCAGGCGCCATTTCACGGGCGATCATGATGTCATCATTTGATGTTCCTGCAGCAACCATTGGCCAGACCATCGCATCTTTAAATACTCTAAAGTCAACAACTACTGGTTGATCGTTAATTGAATTAGCTTTCTTAATAATGGAATCAACATCTTCTGGACGATCACAGGTTAGGCCGATGCAACCCATTGCATCTGCCAATTTAACAAAGTCTGGAACTCTCTTAGATTCAAGGCTGGTATTTGAATATCTGCCTTCATAGAACAACGTTTGCCACTGGCGAACCATGCCAAGAGATTCATTGTTGATGATGGCGACTTTGATTGGAATGTTGTTGAGGGCGCAGGTTACTAACTCTTGGTTAGTCATTTGGAAACAACCATCACCGTCGATTGCCCATACTGGCGTATCTGGTGCACCAACTTTTGCACCCATCGCTGCAGGGACTGCATAACCCATTGTTCCAAGTCCACCGGAGTTAAGCCATGTGCGTGGATTCTCATACTTAACAAACTGTGAAGCCCACATCTGATGTTGACCAACACCTGCAACATAAATTGCCTCAGGTCCAGTAATTGCGCTGAGTCTTTCAATTACATATTGCGGTGAAAGAGAACCATCTTTTGGTAAGTCATAGCCCAAAGGATAGGTGGCACGCAATTTATTCATAGATGCATTCCATGCAGAATAATCTGGAGCTTTCTTTGCAAACTCAGCCTTTACTGCAGGAATCAACGCCGCAATTGTTCTCTTTAAATCGCCGACAACAGGTACATCTGCAAAGCGATTCTTACCAATTTCAGCTGGATCAATATCTGCATGAATTACCTTTGCATTAACGGCAAATGTAGAAAGTTTTCCGGTAACACGATCATCAAAGCGTGCACCTAAAGTAATAAGTAGATCTGACTTTTGAAGAGCCGTTACAGCGCCAACTGTTCCGTGCATACCCGGCATTCCATAGTGCAAAGGATGACTATCAGGAAATGCACCACGGGCCATTAATGTTGTTACAACTGGGACTCCCAATAACTCAGCAAGTTGCAAAAGCTCTTTGCTTGCATTTGCCTTAATCGCACCGCCACCAACATAGAGAACAGGCTTTGATGATTGTGCAATCAAAGCTGCAGCATCAAGAATTGATTGATTAACTGGTTCTAACTGCGGGCGGTATCCAGGTAGAGATAACTCTTTTGGCCAAACAAAGTCGGTCTCTTTTTGTAATGCATCTTTTGCGATATCGACCAAAACAGGACCAGGACGACCTGAGCTTGCTATATAAAATGCTTCAGCGATTGCACGTGGGATCTGATCTGGATCTGTAATCAAGTAATTGTGCTTTGTAAATGGCATTGTGATTCCGCGAATATCTGCTTCTTGAAACGCATCAGTTCCGATTGCATTTGATGGAACCTGGCCAGTAATTGCAACCATAGGAACTGAATCCATGGCTGCATCTGCAAGTGGAGTTACAAGGTTGGTTGCACCTGGTCCAGATGTTGCAATACAAACTCCAACGCGACCTGTTACTTGGGCATATCCGGTTGCAGCATGACCTGCACCTTGTTCGTGACGAACTAAAATATGGCGAATAGAGCTATCAAAAATTGGATCGTAAGCAGGAAGAATTGCACCACCTGGAATTCCGAACATCACATCGACGCCGGCAGACTCAAGTGATTTAACGAGTGAACTTGCGCCACTCATCTTCTTGCTCATAACCAGCTCCTTTCCGTAACTCTTGTAGTGAAATGAAAAAACCCTCAGGTAACTGAGGGCGGCGCGAGATCAACGAAGGATCACGCGCTATTAAATCACCACCACAAATGTTGTGCTCATGTCCCTATTCTCCAATAAAGGCAGGGGTTTGGTCAAGAGATGAGATGGACATCTCATAATTCGGACCAAGAAGCCAGGGCAGCCAACGATTAGTCGAGTGTTATTCGCAGACCGCGCCCTTAGAGGCTGATCCCACAAGCTTTGTGAACTTTGCCAAAACACCTCGTGTGTATTTATGGGTTAGTGGCTTCCAGCCAACTTTTCGTTTTTCCAACTCATCAGCATCAACGAGCAAATCAAGAGTTCGCTTAACGGTATCGATTCGAACAATATCTCCATCTTTAATGAATGCAATTGGTCCACCATCGACAGCTTCAGGTGAAATGTGTCCAACACATAGCCCAGTTGAACCACCAGAAAAGCGACCATCAGTAAGTAGCAATGTAGATTTTCCAAGACCGGCACCTTTAATCGCACCAGTTACCATCAACATTTCGCGCATACCTGGGCCACCCTTCGGACCTTCGTATCGAATGACAACAACATCGCCGGCTTGAACCGTTCCATTTTCAACTGCGTCCATTGCCAACTGTTCACGATCAAATACGCGAGCAGGTCCTTCAAATTTTTCGATTCCGATTCCAGCAGTTTTGCATACTGCACCTTCTGGTGCCAACGTTCCGCCCAGAATTGTGATTCCAACATCTTTTGATAAAGGCTTTTCTGCAGAATGAACCACAACTCCATCTGGAAATGGTGGATTAATATCTGCAAGGTTTTCAGCCATCGTTTTTCCAGTAACGGTCAATGTGTCACCGTGTAAATATCCAGCATCAAGCAAAATCTTGAGGACTACAGGAATTCCGCCTACGCGATCAAGATCTGTCATAACAAACTTACCAAATGGCTTGAGATCGCCAAGTAATGGAACTTTGGCACCAATTCGGTTGAAATCTTCCAGCGTTAAATCAACTTCTGCCTCATGGGCAATAGCCAGTAAATGCAGAACGGCATTTGTTGAGCCACCTAGTGCCATCAAAATTGTTATCGCATTTTCAAATGCTTTCTTCGTCAAAATCATACGAGTTGTAATTCCAAGACGAATCAAATTAACAACAGCCTCACCTGATTTGATCGCATAAGCATCGCGCCTGCGATCAACTGCAGGAGGGGCGGCAGATCCAGGCAAAGAAAGACCGAGTGCTTCACCAATAGCTGCCATCGTATTAGCTGTATACATTCCACCACAAGCACCTTCACCTGGACAGATTGCGCGCTCTATTTGGTCAACGCGCTCTTTAGTAATGAGTCCACGCGCACATGCACCAACAGCTTCAAATGCATCAATAATCGTCACATCGTTGCCATCAACTTGTCCTGGCAAAGTTGAACCAGCGTAGACAAAAACACTTGCAACATCTAAACGTGCTGCAGCCATCATCATTCCAGGAAGTGATTTATCGCAACCAGCAAAAGTAACCATTCCATCAAATCGCTCTGCATTCATAACAGTTTCAACCGAGTCAGCGATGATTTCACGAGAGACCAATGAGAAGTGCATTCCTTCATGTCCCATTGAAATTCCATCAGAGACTGAGATCGTTCCAAACTGCATAGGGAAACCACCAGCCGCAAATACACCTTCTTTGGATGCTTTAGCTAAACGATCAAGTGACATATTGCATGGAGTGATTTCATTCCATGACGATGCAATTCCGATCTGAGGTTTCACCCAATCTTCATCACCCATACCCACTGCGCGAAGCATTCCGCGTTGCGGCGCTCTTTCCATTCCATCAGTTACAACACCAGAGCGAGGTTTCATCGTAGACATGAGATGATTCTACCCTCTTGAAAAGAAATCACTCAATCAAAAATGGAGCCTCTACGCTTTTGTGCGACCCATGGCTCCCTGCTACTTTCACAGTTTTTTGTTGGTGCACTCACTAGTTCTTCAAAGATCTATTGGCCAAGGTGACCAAGTAGGAGCTCTCGAACTCGAGCAGCATCTGCTTGGCCCTTTGTCTCTTTCATGACTGCACCAATTAACGCACCAGCAGCAGGGATGTGACCCGCACGAACTTTCTCTGCAGTCTCTGCTTGTTCGGCGCATACTTTTTCAATAGCAGCCATGAGTGCGCCATCATCATTTACAACTTTAATTCCGCGCTTTGCAACCACCTCAGATGGCTTGCCTTCTCCGGCAATTACACCTTCAACAACTTGGCGGGCAAGTTTGTCGGTAAGTTCTCCGGCGTTAACTAAAGCAACAATCTCTGCAACATCTTTTGGAGTAATCGCCAAATCAGCAATTGCAATATCTTTGTCATTTGCAATTCGTGAAATCTCTCCTAGCCACCAACTGCGTGCCTTTGTTGGATCTGCGCCAAGTAAAACTGTTTCTTCTACGATATCTAGAACATCGGCATTGATCATTGCAGCCATTTCTTTTTCAGGAACTGCCCATGCCTCTTGTAAACGTTTGCGACGAATTGATGGTCGCTCTGGCAATCCTGCGCGCAATTTTTCAATCCATGCTGCATCAGGTTCTACCGGCACTAGATCTGGCTCTGGGAAATAACGGTAATCCTCTGCCTGTTCCTTCGAACGACCAGAGCGAGTCAGACCAGATTCTTCTTGAAAATGTCGAGTCTCTTGAACTACTCGTCCCCCTGCATTTAACAGCTCTGCATGACGAATCATTTCTCCGCGTACTGCGCGCTCTACAGATCGAAGTGAGTTCACATTTTTTGTCTCACTTCTAGTCCCTAATGTTTCTGCACCAATTAAACGTAGTGAAACGTTTGCATCACAGCGCAGTGATCCTTGTTCCATCTTCACATCGCTGACGCCAAGTGATCGCAAAATATCTCGAAGCTCGGCAACATATGCCTTTGCAACCTCTGGAGCGTATTTCCCTGTTCCCGGCACAATCTTTGTAACGATCTCCACCAAAGGAATTCCTGCGCGGTTGTAATCAAGCAGTGAGTACTCGGCGCCATGAATACGCCCGGTCGCACCACCTACGTGAAGAGATTTTCCTGTGTCTTCCTCCATATGTACACGCTCTACTTCAATACGAAACTTCTTTGGTCCTTCATCTGTTTCGATCTCTACATCAACATAACCATCAACGCAGATTGGCTCGTCATACTGAGAGATCTGGAAGTTCTTTGGCATATCTGGATAGAAGTAGTTCTTTCGAGCAAAGCGAGAAAATGGTGCAATAGAACAGTTCAACGCTAAACCAATTTTGATCGTTGACTCAATCGCTTTCTCATTTACGACTGGCAGAGCTCCTGGCAATGCCAGACAGACTGGACACGTCTGTGTGTTTGGTTCTGCCCCAAAAACAGTTGCACATCCACAGAACATTTTTGACTCTGTATTTAGCTCAACGTGAACTTCAAGACCTAATACAGGCTCATACTTTGCAACTACATCATCATATGTAAGGCTCATTTGCTAGCCTCCAACTTCGGAGCACGATCTAAAAGTGGTGCACCCCATTTTGAAAGTAGCGCCGCTTCAAGTGCTCCGCCAACTGAGTACATCCGTTCATCTTTCATTACAGGTGACATGATCTGAAAACCAACAGGTAGTCCATCTTCATCTGCTAAACCAGCAGGTAGTGACATTCCACCAATACCAGCCATGTTCACTGGAATAGTTGCAATGTCATTTAAGTACATTGCAAGAGGATCATTAGCCTTTTCACCAATTTTAAATGCAGTGGTTGGGCACGTTGGTGAAACCAGAACATCTGCTTTAGTAAATGCCTGTGTGAAATCCTGAGTTATAAGGGTACGAACTTTTTGTGCACTTCCGTAGTAAGCATCGTAATAACCAGAAGAAAGAGCGTAGGTTCCAAGGATGATTCTGCGCTTAACTTCTTTACCAAAACCAACTTCGCGAGTTAAGTTCATTACTGATTCAGCAGAGGCGCCGTCTATATCTCCAACTCGCAAGCCATAACGCATGGCATCAAATCGAGCAAGATTTGATGATGCTTCAGAGGGTGCAATTAAGTAATAAGCAGCAAGTGCGTATTCAAAGTTTGGTGCAGACACTTCTACTATTTCTGCTCCTGCTTTTGCCAATAGCTCTAGCGCTTCCTCAAAGCGAGCTCGTACACCTGGTTGATAACCATCACCATTTAACTCTTTTACAACTCCAATTTTCATTCCTTTAACGTTTGCCTCTTTAGCAGCTTTAACAACTTGAGGAATAGGTGCATTAATCGAAGTTGCATCCTTTGGGTCATAACCTGCGATCGCTTCATGTAAAAGCGCAGTGTCTAAAACAGTTCGTGCACATGGACCTGCTTGATCTAGTGATGAAGAAAAAGCAACCAATCCGTATCGCGAAACTCCGCCGTATGTTGGTTTTACTCCCACTGTTCCTGTAACAGCTGCGGGCTGGCGAATGGAACCGCCAGTATCTGTTCCAATTGCAAGAGGTGCTTCAAATGATGCAAGTGCTGCTGAAGATCCACCACCTGATCCGCCAGGAATTCTAGATAAATCCCATGGATTATGAGTTGGTCCGTAGGCAGAGTTTTCAGTTGATGAGCCCATTGCGAACTCATCCATATTTGTCTTACCTAAAATAATGATGTCGTTCTTTTTTAAATTTGCGACAACCGTTGAGTCATAAGGTGGTAGCCAACCTTCTAAAATCTTTGATCCGCAGGTTGTTGGCTTATTTTTCTGTGCCAAAACATCTTTTAGCGCTAGCGGAACACCAGCCAATGGTAACAATTTCTCACCTTTGGCTCGCTTGGCATCAACCTGTGCAGCTTGCTCAAGTGCACCTTTTTTATCAACAAACAAAAATGCATGAACTTTGTCATCAACGGCTTTGATTTGATCTAAATGTGCTTGCGTCAATGCAACGGAAGTGGTTTCACCGCTTGCAAGTTTTGCCGCCATCTGGGATGCGCTGTTACGAATCACTCTTCACCTAAAATCTGAGGGACTCGAAATCTTTGATCTTCTTGTGCAGGTGCACCTGATAGAGCATCTTCTGGTGAAAGACTTGGAACTACAACGTCCGGGCGAAATACGTTGCGAAGTGATAGTGGATGAGAAGTTGGTGCAACATCGGCTGAGGCAACTTCTTGAACGCGTGCTACGGCATCTAAAATTACTGTGAACTCTTTAGACAAGCTGACCAGCTCTTCTTCGCTCATTTCGATGCGAGCAAGGCCTGCTAACTTTGCGACTTCATCGCGGGAAAGGCTGCTCATAGTTGAGGAGTCTAATTTATTTCCAGATTAACTGCGAATTTGGCCATTTCCAGTAACAATCCAAGTGGTGGTGGTCATTGCCTCTAGGCCCATAGGACCACGAGCATGAAGTTTTTGATTAGAGATCCCAATCTCAGCACCAAAACCCATTTGTTCGCCATCTGTAAATCTAGTTGAAGTATTCACCATTACAGCTGCGCAATCACTCAGAGCAATAAAACGCTTGGCTACTTCTTTGTTCTCTGTAACGATTGCTTCAGTATGTTGAGTTCCATATTTAGCAATGTGCTCATTTGCTTCATCAACGGAGTTAACAACAGCAACGTTAATCTCTAAATCACCGTATTCAGTACTCCAATTTTCTACATGTGCTGGCTTAACTTCAATCCCTGCGTTCTTTGCAATCTTTTCAATTGTGCTATCAACATGCATGATGACTCCTGCATCCTGGAGAGCTTTAAGTGCAATGGGAGCAAAGCTCTCAGCAATTTTAGAATGAATCAACACTGTTTCTGCGGAGTTACATACGCTGGGTCTTTGTACTTTTGAATTGATAATGATTGGAACTGCTTTAGCTAAATCTGCAAACTCATCAATATAGACATGGCATACCCCTGCCCCTGTTTCAATTGTTGGCACGGTTGAATCATCTACAACCATTCGAATGAGAGCAGCACTTCCTCGTGGGATAACCAAATCAACTTTTCCACGGGCATGAAGTAAAGCTTTAACCGTTTCGCGATCATCTGATGGCACTAGTTGAATGACGTCTGGAGATATCTTTGTACCTGACAAAGCCTCTCGCATTATGCGAACTAAAACTTCATTACTGTGAGCAGCACTTGAAGAGCCGCGCAATAACGCAGCATTTCCTGACATTAACAAAATTACTGCAGCATCTACGGTTACATTGGGACGAGCCTCATAAACCATTCCTATTACTCCAAATGGCACTGTGATCTGTTCTAACTCAAGACCATTAGGCAAAGTCGATTTTCGTAAAGTAATTCCAAGTGGATCTGGAAGCTGGCTCACTTGCCGTGCTCCCCCTGCAATCCCTTTAATGCGTTCAGGGGTTAATAAAAGTCGATCAAGTAGTGATGAATTTAATCCAGATGCACGCCCTGCTTCCATATCTTTTTCATTAGCAGCAACAATCTCTGCACTACGTGCCTCAATGGCATCTGCAATCACTTCTAACGCGGCTTTTCGCTCGACCCCAGAGGAAACGCTTAAAGTTTTGCCAGCTAGGCGTGCTTTGTCAGCAAGTGCGTTAATTAATTCTTGTGAATTCATCTAAATCAACACCAAGTCATCTCTGTGAACTAACTCGCGCTCATACTCTGCGCCAAGTGATGCAGCTAGCTCTTTTGTTGAACGTCCTAACATCTTTGGCAAATCCTCTGAATCAAATGCAACTAAGCCGCGCGCAATAACAACGCCATCAGGTCCAACAAGTTCAACTGCATCGCCTGCAATGAAATCTCCTTCAACAGCTGTTACTCCTGCAGGCAACAACGAAACGCCTCTTTCTAAAATTGCAGTAACTGCGCCTGCATCAAGGACTAGTTTTCCATGTGACTTTGTTGCATGAGCAAGCCACAAAAGTCGCGATGTTGTTTTGCTAGCCTGTGCGTGAAAATGCGTACCAAAATCCTGGCCAGATAAAGACTTATCTGAATCCTTCAAAGATGTCAGCAACATTGGAATTCCAGCAGATGTTGCGATGCGGGCAGCGTCAACCTTGGTAACCATTCCCCCACTACCAACTCCTGCAGATCCTGCTCCACCAAGTGTTACACCGTCGATATCTGCAACTGATAAAACTTCTTTAATTCTTTGTGCACCCGACTGAGTTGGAGGCGCGTCATAGAGTGCATCGATATCTGAGACCAATACCAGTAAATCTGCGCCAATGAGCAATGCAACTAATGCCGCAAGACGATCATTATCGCCAAAGCGGATCTCTTGGGTGCCAACAGTGTCATTTTCATTAATGATTGGAACCACACCTAGCTGAAGTAGTTTGTATAAGGTGCGTTGAGCATTTTGATAATGTGAACGTCGAACGACATCTTCAGTTGTAAGCAAAACCTGGGACGCAGTTATCGAATGACGAGCAAAGCTTTGTGTGTATTGAGCAACTAGTAACCCTTGGCCAACCGATGCTGCAGCTTGTTGTGTTGCTAGATCTTTTGGACGGGTAGTTAATCCCAAAGGTGCTAAACCTGCGGCAATGGCACCTGATGAAACAACAACTACTTCTGCGCCACGTTTTTTGCAGGCTGCAACAACATCAACGAGTTTGTTTACAGCCATTTCATCTAGTGCAGATCCAGCTTTACCTGTTAAGGAAGATGACCCAATCTTGATGACGATTCGCTTTGCAGTTGTAATCTGCTCTCGGCTCACTTGTCATCTCCATCCTCTTTGTTCTGTGTTGAATCTTGCTTGACTATCGGTGGTGAAAGTCTAGGCGTGCGTGGGTCTTCAACGTTGTATTCCCATTGCTTGGCGATTTCATCTTCGCTCAATTCATCTACTGGTTTCTCGGTTAATGACCATGTGGACTCAAGACGTGAATCTTCACCGCGACGGAAAAGATGGCCCGCGAGTTGCTCTGCTCCAGCCTCAATCGTTGGCTCCCAATCAAAGATTACTTCTGTTGCTCCATCACCAATTCGAACTTCACTACCGGCGACTGCGCCCTTCTTAAACAAATCTTTTTCAACACCTAATTGAGCAAGGCGATCTGCAAGATAACCGATTGCTTCAGCATTTTTGAAGTTAGTTTGACGAACCCATCGTTCCACTTTTTGACCACGGATTGTGAAAGAGCCATCTGCATTTGCTTTAACAACAAAACCTGAATCATCAACTGGTACTGGTCTTAAGATGATTCGTGTTCTCTCTTCTAATCCTGCAAGGGCGCGATTTTTCTGCACCAGACGACCCATTGCATAGGTTAGGTTTTGCAAACCTTCACGTGATGCAGCAGATATTTGATAGACCTCATAGCCCATTGCCTTAAGCTCTTCTTCCACCATATCTGCCATGGCTTTTCCATCAGGTAAATCAATTTTATTAAGAGCAACAATTCGAATTCGATCTTCTAAGCCACCATAGAGTGCAAGTTCATTTTCAATAGATTTTAAATCTGCAACTGGATTTCGATCTGTTTCAAGCGTTCCACAATCTAGAACATGGACTAACGCCACACATCTTTCAACATGGCGCAAAAATTCAAGCCCTAATCCTTTTCCAACAGATGCACCTGGAATTAATCCTGGAACATCGGCAACAGTAAAGCGAGTTTCTCCTGCTTGAACAACACCAAGATTTGGCACAAGTGTTGTAAATGGATAATCAGCAATCTTTGGACGGGCAGCTGAAATGGCCGCAACTAAGGATGACTTACCAGCACTTGGAAAACCCACCAATGCAATATCTGCAACAGATTTTAATTCAAGTGTGAGAGTTCTTTCTTGTCCTGGTTCACCAAGCAGTGCAAAACCTGGTGCACGTCTTTTTGATGATGAAAGTCCAAGGTTTCCGAGTCCACCAAAGCCACCTTGTGCTGCAAGGAATGTTGTTCCATTTCCAACTAAGTCGGCGATCTGCTCGCCGTTGTGATCATAAACAACAGTTCCATTTGGAACTCCAAGGATTAAATCTTCACCTTGATGACCGTCTTTGCGATCCCCATATCCTTGATGACCTGAAGTTGCTTTGCGATGTGGAGAGTGATGAAAATCAAGAAGAGTAGTCACGCTTGAATCAACAACTAATATGACATCGCCGCCGCGACCACCATTTCCACCATCTGGGCCACCAAGTGGTTTGAATTTTTCTCGCTTAACCGAGACGCAACCATCTCCACCTTTGCCAGCAATTGCATAGAGAGTTACACGATCGACAAATGTTGTCATCTGCTCACTCCCTACTTTCTTTTAAAACTATCTCTAAAAATCAATTGCAATAAAAAAGCGAGCCGCATATATACGGCTCGCTCTCTTTGAGAAACCCTAAATTAAACTGCCGGTGCCACATTCACTACACGGCGACCGCGAGCGCGACCGAATTCAACAACGCCTGCAGCTAGTGCAAACAAAGTGTCATCCTTACCGCGACCTACGTTCTTACCTGGGTGAAAATGTGTTCCGCGTTGGCGAACAAGAATTTCGCCTGCGTTTACTTCTTGTCCACCGAAGCGCTTGATGCCAAGGTACTGTGGATTGGAATCGCGACCGTTTCGTGTCGAGGAGACACCCTTTTTACTTGCCATTTATCTCAGCCCC
>CAEZTN010000017.1_pt1 | contig 19849 bp, 19 predicted proteins | sample 7264231 | NCBI WGS metagenome assembly CAEZTN01 (sample SAMEA6813805, study PRJEB35770) | uncultured Actinomycetes bacterium | biome: Freshwater; feature: Freshwater reservoir; material: water | place: Czech Republic | collected 2017-08-18 | depth 0.5m m
AAGGCCTATTTCTGAGTTTTCAGGCCGAACATTTCCTTGTTTAAGGGCTAGAAGTTAGGCTTACATCATGAACTCAAAGTTACGAGATAGTGCGCCTTTATTAGATGCCTATCTGTCCTACTTTGAGACCAACCGCACAGCTTTTACTATTCCAGGTCACAAACAGAAAGCATCTCGACTAGATGATGGTCTGGGAGCAGTAGTTGATAGCGATACACCTTTATACGGTGGGCTAGATGCAATAAAGCTGACACAAGGAGTTCTCAAGAAAGCTGAAGGGTTGGCAGCCAAGTTATGGGGCGCCGACTATGCACGATTTTCAACTGGTGGCTCTACGCATGCTAACCAAGCAATCATTTTAGCGTTAGGAAAACCTGGTGAGAAAATTGCGTTGACACGAACAGCTCACCGATCTGTCCTTAGTGCACTAGTTTTAACTGGGTTAGAGCCAATTTGGTTAACACCAGAGATCGATGCAAAAACTGGTGTGCCTACGGGAATTCCTGTTAAAGAGTTGGAAAGAGTTCTTGATCAAAAACCAATCGCACTGTTGCTTACTGAGCCAAGTTACTTAGGAACTTTGTCAGAACTTGAAAGTTTGATATCAAAAGCACATGCTCACTCAATTCCTATCATTGTTGATGCTGCGTGGGGGGCTCACTTTGGATTTAACTCAAACCTGCCTGAACATGCATTGCAGATGGGCGCCGATGCACTAATAACTAGTGTGCATAAAACGTTGCCAGGTTATAGCGCTTCTGCATTGCTATTAGCCCAGGGCACATTGTTAAACCTTGATCGCATCGAACAGAGCTTTGAAACAACTCACACCACGTCACCTGCAGGTGCTCCTCTTGCCTCTATCGATGGGTGCCGGGCACTTTTGCAAAACCGTGGGGATCAACTAACGGCAAACCTTGTTGACTTGGTTAATGCATTTAAGGATAAAGTTGATAAGGCATGTGGAATGTCCGTCTTTCTCAATGCGTCAGATTTTCCAGAAGGCAGATTTGATCCTGCAAAAGTTGTCCTAAGGGCCAATCTGCTTGGAGTCTCTGGCGTGGATGTTGAAAATGAATTAGAAAAACACAACATTCGTGTTGAAATGGCAGATCAAGACACAATTGTTTTCCTTGCAACACTGGCCGATAGATCGGAAGATTTTGATGAAGTTGCCGCAAAGCTGATTCCAATCCTAGAAAAATTGCGCTCTCAGCCTCGCCAAACACAGACAGCGCTTAGTTGGTCGATTGTTCCTAAGGTTGGTATGTCGATTAGAGATGCCTACTTTGCAGATACAGAGTTTGTAAGCGCAGCCGATGCCGTCGGTCGCGTGAGTGCAGATTTGATTGCACCTTATCCACCAGGTGTTGCAGTAGTTGCACCAGGTGAAGTTTTAACGGCTCAAATAGTCGATGGTCTGGCGACAAGTAAAACAGCTGGAGTTCGAATTGCTTATGCAAGTGATCCAACGTTAAAGACTTATCGAGTAACTAAATCCCACTAGAGCTTAATTAACGAAGGTGGCTCTGTTCATTTAATGTTCTAAGCGCCCGTAAACCATCGCTAGGCCAGATAGAGACAGTTGTAATCGAACAAGGTGAGATATCAATATGGAAAATCGATTCAGCAGGTCCGCCGATGACATTTTTTACGGCCGATTTAATAGTTCCGTTATGCGTTACAACTGCAACTCGCTGGCCTGGAAATTCACTAGCGATTTTATCTAGAGCAAACTCAATTCTTTGGCCAACGCTGTCATATGACTCACCCTCTGGCGGTGCAAATGCTGTTGAAGATATCCACGCCTGATAGTCGGCCGGATACTTTTCTTTAACTTCATCAATAGACATGCCATCCCAAATGCCAAAAGAACACTCAATCCATTCATCTTCAAAAATGATTGGCAGTCCAGTCAATCGTGAGAGCGCTTCGGCAGTTTGAGTCGTTCTACGCAAAGGCGAAGAGATGATGACTTCTGGGTTTAAATCTGCGATTGCGCGGGCAACTTTTTCTGCTTGCTCTAAACCGGTGTTGGTTAATTCGGGATTGAGCGGCCCATCTCCTGAAAACTTCTTAAAGGGAGTCAGTACTGTTTCGCCATGTCGAATAAGAAATATCGTCGTTGCTTTCTCTGTTGTAAGCAAGCGCTCTGTTAAAAAGTTTTGCTGGTGGTAGACAACTTCTCCTCCACCAGATTGCTGATCTAGTGCTTTATTAGCAAGGCGATCTGCGTGAGAGTTTTCATCACGTGGGATCCATGTATAACTGACTTGAGAAGGATTATGAGCTGCCCTTGCATCTTGTGCCATTACGCGCATATCTGCATGTTTGATCTGCCAGCGGCCAGACATTTGCTCTACTACTAATTTGCTATCCATCTTCACATCAATAGTTGCCGTTGGATCAATCTCGTGAATAGCTGTAAGACCGGCTATCAATCCAGCGTATTCAGCAACATTGTTGGTAGCTATCCCAATAAAGTCATAAAGCTCGGCAATTATTTTTCCATTTTCAGTAATGACTGATCCATAACCTGCAGGACCAGGATTACCACGTGATCCACCGTCTGCAGTTAATGTGAAATGTCTGGCCATTTTTAAACTCCGCGCACCAAAATGCATCGACACTCTTCACAACGAACAACTTCATCTTCGGCTAAATCAGACAATCTTTTTATCTCAACGGCATTAATAGAAAGATTGCATCCAGAACATGCACCGGCAACTAGTGCTGCAGCCCCTGGCCCACCAGAATCTGCTCGGATTTTCTCGTATAGATCAAGGAAGCTTTTTTCGACTCCACTTACTAATTTTGATCGATCACTTGCAATAGTTTCTAGCTCAGAGTTAATGGCGGCCAATGCATTTTCTTTTCGAATCTCTAGATCTGCAATAACAGCGGCTTGCTCATTGCCTTCTTGTGAGAGCGTGGAGATGCTTGCCTGAATTGAATCCACTCTCATCATGATTTCTAGTTCGACTTCTTCAAGCTCTGCTCTGCGTGTGCCTAGGGTTCCAACTTCATGTTGTAGTTGTTCTAACTCTTTTGGTGATGCAGAACCACCTGCAAGACGGGCTTCATCTCGAGTGATTCTAGAAACTACTTGCTCAACATCTGCCTCTGCTCGAAGTAGTTCGCGCTTTACATCGCTTAACTCAGTCTCGGCAGCAATTCTTAGATCACGTGCATTATTGAACTTAACTGTTGCGCTTGTAATTTCTTGTAGTTCTGGAAGGGTTGCAGCCTTGTGTCGCAGCAAATTAGCCTGCTGATCTAATTGCGCCACGTTAAGAATTGAACGCTGGTCGTTGGGAGTGGCCTTCATGCTCATAAACCCCCGCCGCGATTAGATTGTTAAGTGACAGTTTATGTTAGGGGTGTATTAAAACCAAATAACTGTGCAATGCAGTAAATCTATGAGCAATCCATTAGTGGAGCGATCCTTTAAATGGTTTGCTGCTTAGTTTCATCCCTATGTTTGCGGAGATAAACCATAAATGGCGTTCCTCCAGTACCTACAGCAGATGGATTTCCTGGGGTCGCTTGTGCTTGAGCATGGATATATGTTCCGGCATACTCCAAATGCATGGCTCTGAAGTTTGCAACTAACTCAATACAGTCGTTGAAAACTTCAGTTAAGAAACTCTTCTTAGTTGAAGTTACAAAATCACGAACTGATGGACCAGCTTCGACTGCTTGAATGAATGCAACGTGAGCCGGTGGCATGTATGTTCGCATTTCCATTAAATACTCTCGCAATTCATCTTTCTCATGCTCAATACCCAAAACTCCATCCATTGCAGGAATGATTGCACTTTGAGCGCCAGTCTCACCACGGAATTTTTGCCCAACGCCTTTGTAGTGATCTACTCCTTCATAGACAACGCCATCTGGCAGTGAAGGATTGTTTCTCCAGCCAAAAATATATGGACGAACTCTGTGAAAATAAATATATGGATCACATCTTTCTGGCATGCGACCAAGTACTTCATACATTGCAGCTAATGCGCTGCGCAATTTAACAAGTGCGGCTTCAACTTTTTCTGCATCTGCTAAAACTACTGCTTCTTGTGCCTGTTCAATTGCCTTAAGTGCTTTACCGGCTTTTTTCTCAATTTCTATGTGAATTAAAATGAACCACTCTTCATCTTGCCCACCTAAGAAACACTGCAATAATCCAATATTTCCACATTCGATTACACCAGATTTATCAAATCTGCGCCAATTATCAGAGGCGTAACTTTGATAAGAAAGAATTGGTGGGCGGCCTACTAGTTTTCCGACTTCATACCAAGGCTTGGCTAAAACTGCCGGCATAACAGTTGCAGCCTCATTTTCACTCCATTGATAGGCCTGTCCGATATAACTTAAAACTAACATTGCTCGTTGAACTTCAGCTTCTCCATTTAACTTATTAATGTTGAATTGAGGAAGCGCTTTAACTCTTTGGCGAAAATTTGTACCCATTAACAACTTGGGAAGATCCTTACCGAATTGGTCCCACTCTTCATTGCCAGGCGATAGGGATTGAGCTGGATCATATGAAGGTAAATAGCCATACTCTTCAGTGATTCCATAATCGGCGATCTTGGCTGGTTTCATGAAACTCCTTAAGTTTTGAAACAAAACGTGGGCGGTGAGGGTTTCGAACCCCCGACATTCTCGGTGTAAACGAGACGCTCTACCACTGAGCTAACCACCCGGTATTGCAGGATCGAATCTTAACTTACGAGCCCGCAAACTACTAAATCACGCTTATAGAGATGCGATTGCTGCCTTGTAATCAGCATTCTCTCTTGCTGCCCAACCGTTTTTGACTTCCCATCGCAAAACGCCTTCTTTGTCGATCAAGAAACTTCCACGAAGTGCACAACCTTTTGATTCTTCAAAGACTCCATAAGATTTTGCAACGGCGCCGTGTGGCCAAAAATCTGAAAGAACAGGAAATTCGTATCCCTCTTTTTCAGCAAATACACGTTGCACATATGGTGAATCACAAGAAACTGTGATTACCTGCAGGTCATCATTTTGAAATGATGAAAGGTCATCACGAAGTGCGCATAGCTCGCCGGTGCATGTTCCTGTGAATGAAAATGGGTAGAACATGAGTAACACGTTCTTCTTGCCCTTAAATGATGAGAGAGTAACTTTTTCGCCATGCTGATTTGGAATTTCAAAATCAGGTGCTGCTTGCCCAATTGATAATGTCATTGGGCAAACTTAGCGCTTGAGCGACTTACGTGCCACTAGACGTGTTGCAGACCAATCTTTTGCGAGCGCAATTGTTGATGTCTGACTTAACCCAGCTACAGGAGCTGCATCTTGAATATCACTTGGCTCAACATGGCCATCTCGACCAACCTTTGGTGTTAACACCCAGATCGAACCGTTTTCTGCCAGATATGTAATTGCATCCATCAGTTCATCAACTAAATCACCGTCGCCATCTCGCCACCATATGATCACGGCATCTACAACATCGGTAGTGGAGTTTTCTATTAACTCTGTCTCAGTAATACCGCGGATCTCGTCTCGAAGTGTGGAATCACAATCACTGTCAAAGCCCAACTCCAGTACAAGGTCCCCTTTGGCTAATCCCATCCTTGTTGGCACTGGATAAGTCCACACAATCGGCCCCATAAGCGCAAGAGGTATTTTGGCCCAATTTTTGAGCCGTTCAATTTCCACTTACGGCCCATAACACGCGAGAATAGGCACATGAGCGAAAACTTCGAGGCGCCTGATTTAAATATCGATCAGTTAGTCGATACCGATCCCTCTGAGTCCGCTGAATGGCGCGCATCCTTTGACGCGGCGTTAAAAGCTGCAGGTCCAGTTCGTGCTCGTTATCTAATGCTCAATCTTTTGCAACATGCACGTGAACAAAATGTTGGAATCTCAGCTCTTCGAACATCTGATTACATCAACACCATTTCCCCAGAACATGAGGCACCTTTTCCAGGTGATGAAGATTTAGAGCGCAAGATTCGCCGAATCAATCGTTGGAACGCTGCAATGTTGGTGCACAGAGCCCAGCGTCCAGGTGTTGGCGTTGGCGGGCATATATCAACATATGCCTCATCTGCAGCGCTATATGAAGTTGGCTTTAACCATTTTTTCCGCGGACAAGATCATGTCGGCGGCGGAGATCAAATCTTCTTCCAAGGCCATGCAAGTCCTGGAATGTATGCACGAGCATTTCTAGAGGGACGACTTACTGAAAATCAATTAGATGGTTTCCGCCAAGAGCTTTCACATCCTGGAGGCGGACTCTCTTCATATCCTCACCCTCGATTGATGCCAGAGTTTTGGCAGTTCCCGACAGTGTCTATGGGAATTGGTCCGCTGAATGCAATTTATCAAGCACGCTATAACCGCTATTTACATAACCGTGGAATTAAAGACACAAGTGATCAAAATGTTTGGGCATTTTTGGGCGATGGTGAAGTAGATGAAGTAGATACATTAGGCGCAATAGGACTTGCCACTAGAGAGAAGTTAGATAACTTAACTTTTGTTGTTAACTGTAATTTGCAACGCCTTGATGGGCCAGTACGAGGTAATGGAAAAATCATTCAAGAGCTTGAAGCTATCTTTGGTGGTGCTGGTTGGAACGTAATCAAAGTTGTGTGGGGTCGAGGTTGGGATCCACTTCTAGCAAAAGATCGTGAAGGCGCTCTCGTTAAAATCATGAATGAGACTCTTGATGGTGATTATCAAACATTTAAGGCCGAATCAGGTAAGTACATTCGCGATAATTTCTTTGGTCAAGATCCTCGCACTGCTGCATTAGTTGCCGACTGGAGCGATGATCAGATCTGGAACCTCAAGCGAGGTGGGCACGATTATCAGAAACTTTATGCCGCCTACACAGCTGCAACACAAAAGAATGGCCGCCCAACAGTTATTTTGGCTAAGACTGTTAAGGGTTGGACACTTGGTTCTCACTTTGAAGGTCGTAACTCAACACATCAGATGAAAAAGATGACTCTAGAAGACATTCAGATGTTTAGAGATACTTTGCATCTAGATATTCCAGATTCAAAGTTAGACAAGTATTTGCCGCCATATTATTTGCCTGCACCTGATTCACCTGAGGCTAAATATGTTGCTGAACGTAGAGCAGAACTTGGTGGTTCAATTCCGCGACGTAGATCGAAATCACGTCCACTTACTCTTCCCAATGACAGTGTCTATGAATCTGCAAAACGTGGTTCTGGACAACAAGAAATAGCTACGACTATGGCTTTTGTTCGCATGCTAAAAGATCTTGTAAAGGATCCGGGGCTCGGTTCTCGAATTGTGCCCATTATTCCTGATGAGGCACGCACATTTGGTTTGGATTCACTATTTCCAACGTTAAAGATCTATTCACCACACGGTCAAAAATACACTGCAGTTGATCGCGAACTGATGCTCTCATATAAGGAATCAACTTCTGGTGTTATCTTGCATGAAGGTATCAATGAAGCTGGCTCTGTTGCATCATTTACTGCAGTTGGATCTTCATATTCAACTCATGATGAGCCAATGATTCCTATGTACATTTTCTACTCAATGTTTGGTTTCCAGCGAACAGGTGATGGTTTCTGGGCAGCTGCAGATCAACTTGTACGTGGTTTTGTCATTGGCGCGACGGCAGGGCGAACAACACTTAATGGTGAAGGTTTACAACACGAAGATGGTCATTCGCTACTTCTTGCAGCAACAAATCCTGCAGTAGTTGCATACGATCCAGCATATGCATTTGAGCTAGGACATATTGTTAAAGATGGACTACGTAGAATGTATGGCGAGAATAGTGAAAACATCTTCTACTACTTAACTGTCTATAACGAGCCTTATGTTCAGCCTGCAGAGCCTGAGAATTTAGATGTTGCCGGTCTGCTCAAGGGAATCTATCTGTACTCACCTGCTAAGAAATCTCGCAAAAAGAGTGCGCAGATATTGGCTTCAGGAGTCGGTGTTAACTGGGCACTTAAGGCACAGCAGCTTCTAAACGATGATTGGGGCGTAAAGGCCTCTGTCTGGTCAGTGACATCATGGAATGAGCTTCGCCGCGATGGACTAGAAACTGATCGACACAATTTGTTAAACCCTAACGATCATCGCCAAGCATATGTAACAACTAAATTGGCAGATGCTAAGGGGCCGGTAGTTGCAGTCAGTGACTATATGCGCGCAGTACAAGATCAAATCTCACCGTGGATAGAACAACCTTTCTGCTCATTAGGAACAGATGGCTTTGGACTATCAGATACACGTGGGGCTTTACGTAGACACTTTAAAGTTGATGCTGAATCCATTGCAGTTGCAGTATTACAACAGCTTGTAGAGGCTGGAAAGATTAAAAAGAGTGTTCTAACAAAGGCTATGGCCAAATATAAGATTCACGATGTAACGGCTGCAGATGCTGGTAACACAGAGGGTTCTGGTTGATTTTTCTAGTTAAAAGATAGAGCTGGCAAGTTCTTTTCTTGCAGAGATTAACCGTGGATCACTTTGATCGACTAATGCAAACAAATTGAGCAAATGGTTTTTAACCTTGTTTTTATCATCACCATGGGTTGCCTTCACCAAATTCAACAATCTAGAAAAGGCTGCCTCTACTCCACCATTGACTATCTCGATATCTGCCGCCTTTAGTTGAAGATCAATATCTGTTGGAGATTTGGTTGACTCTTCTACTACCTGATTGAGATCAAGGCCCTCTGTTCTAATAAGAAGTTGAGTCTGAGCTAAGCCAAGTTTTGCTAAGTTTTCATTTGGTTTTCTAGATAACCATTTTTTATACGCTGCCTCTGCTTGGGCAAACTCACCAGATTCCAGAGCTTTCATCGCTTCTTCTTCTTCAGGTTCCATCTGTTCGACAGGAGCCTCGCCAATTCCTTGCTGCGCCGAAAGCGCCAAGACTTTATCGATGACGAGTCGAACCTGTGCCTCTGGATAAGCCTGTTCAAACAAAGGCACCATTTGTTCTGCAATTATCGCTACAGCATATGGAACATTCTTTGTTTGAAATGCTTGAGCGATCTCTGGGTGAGTATCAATGTTTACTCGAGCAAGGCTCCACTTGGCTTCGTAAACCTGTTCCAACTTTCCAAGTGTTGTAATCATCGCTTGAGACTCAACGCTTCTTGGTGACCACATTAAAACAATGACAGGTCTGACCAAGGACAAAGGCAAGATATTGGAGTTTAAGTTCTCGACAGTTACTTCAAGGCCAGGCAAAGGCAGGTCTGGGTCGGCCTTTGGCTTAGTTAATGAACTTAAATCAAAGGCCTGGCCAAAATTAGGTGGCAAACTCATAGAACAATCCTATCTATCTGGCTAATTAACCTGCAAACATCATCTGTAACCACCAAAGTAACGCTTACACACTTTAGAATAAGAGTATGGCTACTTCAAAGAAAATCAAAAAAGCTGCAGCGTCTGCCTCACAACCAAAAAGAAAAATAAGTAATTTTGGAGTATCCGGTCTTCCAATCAATAAAACTCAGCCTTTTTACTTTGGATTTGTTGCAACATTAGGTGTTTTAACCGCAATTGTTTTGCTCCGAGCGTTAGAGAGTGTTAGTCAAATATTCGTTTTAATCCTGGTTTCACTTTTCTTGGCTACTGGATTAAATCCAGCCGTTGAAGCTTTGCGCAAGCGCAATCTTTCCCGAGGCTCTGCAGTAGCAGTAATTTTCTCTTCAGTTATTCTCTTTGTTGTATTTTTCGCTTTCGTAGTTGTACCACCAGTGGTTAATCAGGGAACAAATTTAATTGAGAACGCCCCGCAGTTACTTGATGACCTTATGAAGAATCAAACTATAAATAGCTTGAATGACCAATTTGGATTGATTGATACATTGCAGTCCAGATTAAACTCTGTGACATCTGATGGGACGCTACTGATTTCAACATTTGGTGGAGTTATTGGTGTTGGCCAGAGTATTCTTTCGGGATTTTTCACCGCACTTACTATCTTAGTTCTAACGCTATATTTTATAACTTCACTTCCACAAGCTGTGTCTCTTGGATTATCTTTAGTACCCTCATCTCGTCGGGAAAGAGTTGGAAAACTTACCAATGCTGTTATTGAACGAGTTGGTTTATTTGTAGGAAGCCAGATCCTAATTGCTGCCATGGCTGGAGTTTTTGTTGTCCTTTTAACATCGATATTAGGAATGCCATCTCCAATCGCAATTGGAATGATTGTTTTTGTTGTGGCTTTGATTCCGCTTATTGGTCACTTTATTGGCGCTGGCGTAGTTACTTTGATTGCATTAACTCAATCCCCATTAATCGGTCTCATAGCATTTGTGGCTTATGTGCTCTATGTTCAAATTGAAAACTATGTTGTGACTCCCCGAATAATGAAGAGGACTCTTTCTGTGCCGGGAGCTGTAACAATTATTTCGGCATTGATCGGCTCTTCACTATTGGGCTTGGTTGGTGGATTGCTCGCAGTTCCCGTTGCTGCATCAATAATCTTAATTTTGGATGAGGTTGTAATTCCTCGGGCAAATAAAGCTTAAAACTCAAGAGGAAGTTTTTGATCTTTTCCAGTAACTATTGATGTAATTTCAGATAAAACTCTGTGCACCGAAGGCTCTCCTAGCCATAAATGTTTAGCTTCGTCCACAGCGACAACCTTCATTGTTGGAACGATTGCAAATCGTTGACGTGCCTGGTCTGGCTTTAGATAGTCATCTAGCTCTGGGACAAGAGCAGTAATCGGTCTTGAATCACTATTCCAATACTTAAGTTGTTCATCAGTAGTTGTTCTAAGTGGAGGGCTGAGCAAGATCAATCCCTTATGCCTTGGATCTTTTGCATGTTGTAATGCTAAATCTGTGCCAAAAGACCACCCTACGACCCACACATTTTCTAACTTTAAAACATCAAAGCAGTAAGCCAGCATTGCTTCTACGTCGTAATGTTCAGCAATTCCATTATCAAATTCTCCAGTGCTTGTTCCGGCATCACTCGTTGTTCCCCGTGTATTGAATCTGACCACTGTTAGATCGGCCATTGCAGGTAAGCGATTTGCAGCCTTTTTATAGATGTGACTGTCCATCATTCCACCTGCTGTTGGCAGGGGATGTAAACATAAAATTGCGCCTTTTGATTTTTGTAGAGGAGCGGCAACTTCTCCAACTAAAACAACACCATCCTTAGTGGTTACCTCAAATGGGGTTCTAACCGATGGAAATATGGAGCCAGGACCTACTCTCATTTTCATACTTCAGATTCTATCTGTAGGAGGCTAGGCTTACGGACATGGCCAAAACATTTAATTCGCTCAATCCCGTAACCAATAAAGTAATTGGAAAATACCCAATTCAATTGGATAAGGAAGTAGATCTCGTTGTTGCCCAAGCGCGAATTGCAACGTCCCAATGGGTCAAGCTGGGATTTAATGGCCGGAAAAAAACTTTACTCGCATGGAGCAGTCACATCATTAAAAACATTGAAGAGATTGCATCACTTATCTCTGAAGAAACAGGCAAGCCCTTAAGTGATGCACGGTTAGAAGTGAGCATCGCAGTTAGCCATATTGGTTGGGTGGCTCGTCATGCAGAAGACATTATGCGGACTTCTCATAGAGCACCTGGTGCTTTAATGGCAAATATGTCGGCAACTGTTGAACGTTCGCCCGTAGGTGTTGTTGGCGTAATTGGTCCTTGGAACTATCCAATATTCACACCGGTTGGATCGATTGCTTACGCATTAGCCGCAGGCAATACCGTCGTGTTTAAGCCAAGTGAGTTCACACCAGGTGTGGGTGTGTGGCTGGAGCAAAGCTTTAAAACTGTTGCGCCATTTGCCGGCATCTTCTCGATAATTACCGGGTTCGGACAGACAGGTGCAGCGCTGTGCAATAGCGCAATCAACAAACTTTCTTTCACTGGTTCTACTAGAACGGCCAAACTAGTAGCCGCAGCGTGTGCTGCAAAGATGATTCCTGTTGTTTTAGAGTGTGGTGGAAAAGATCCTGTGATTGTGGCATCAGATGCAAATCTAGATCGCGCTGTAGATGCAACGATCTGGTCTGCCATGGCTAACTCCGGGCAATCCTGCATTGGCGCCGAAAGAGTGTATGTAGATAAAAAAGTTGCACCGCAATTTATCGCCAAAGCAGTTGAACTTGCCAAGACCGTGAAGGCGGGTGCACCTGGAGAAGGCAATTACGGCCCTGTCACGATGCCGTCACAACTAAATATCATTGCCTCTCACATAAAGGCTGCAATTAAAGATGGTGGAAAGTTTGCTTATGGAAGTGCAAAGTCTGTACAAGCACCATTTGTTCAGCCAGTAATTTTGGTTGATGTTCCAGAGAATTCAACTGCTGTTAGAGAAGAAAGCTTTGGCCCAATAATTATCATCAATACCGTTGAAAACATGCAAGAGGCTATCAAGCTCTCTAATGCATCTAGTTATGGCTTAGGTGCAAATGTATGGTCAAAGCGCCAAGGAAAAAAGATTGCCTCGCAACTACATTGTGGAATGGTTGCGATTAACTCCACTTTCTCATTTGCTGCGATTGCTGCGGTGCCATTTGGCGGTGTAAAAGACAGTGGCTATGGAAGAGTGCACGGACCTGAAGGTTTATTGGAATACTCCTATGCACGCACTGTGGTTCGCACACGATTTAATCTTCCGATCAACTTCTTAAGCTTTAAGCGACGCGCAAAAGATGATCGATTGGTAATTAAAGCCACCAAGTTTCTAAAGGGAAGACTCGGCTAAATTATTTTAGAAGGCCTCAACAGTTAAAACTTTGGAGCATTTCTAGTTCGTTCTGTATTGGGTCTGCGGTTATCTTTCTTGCTCCAACAGGTGTTGTGCCAATGGCGGCGACCATCTTCATCATATTCAAGCCATGCAACTATGTGTGGTGTTGCTAGAGGAATAAGCTGATCACAACCTGGGCATCGATATGGCTTTGTAGATCCCGAACCAGTTAATCGGCGAACAATGTATGTCCCATCTTTATGATCTTCTCTACTCTCACCCGTAGAGGCGATATTGATTTCACGCGGTTCAACCGGCTTTTCTCGCTTCTTTGGATAATTTCTACGGGGGCTCACAGGAGTATTTTCGCATAGTAAAGTATCGGCATGAGCCTCATCGAAGTTAAAGGCCTAAAGAAAAACTACGGTGATCTACAGGCCGTTCGTGGACTCGACCTTCAGATCGAGCAAGGCGAAATCTTCTCTCTACTTGGCCCAAATGGAGCAGGAAAAACTACAACTGTAGAAATTCTCGAAGGTTTCAGAGTTCGGGATTCAGGATCTGTCAGCGTTCTCGGTGTTGATCCGCAAGTTAAGGGTGCAGAATCTCGCATATGGCGAAATCGTATTGGGATTGTTTTACAAAACTCGGCAGATGCTGGTGACTTAAGTGTTGGTGAAACAGTTGAACATTTCAGTAACTACTACTCAAATCCCTTAGATGTCCAGCACGTTATAGACAGTGTCGGTCTATCGGAAAAACAAGGCGCACTCATTAGAACTTTATCTGGTGGTCAACGCCGTCGATTAGATGTTGCACTTGGAATCATTGGAAATCCAGAGCTCTTGTTTTTAGATGAGCCAACAACTGGCTTTGACCCGCAGGCACGTCGAGCATTCTGGTCTCTGATTCAACAACTTCGAAGTAATGGAACCACAATCCTTTTGACAACACATTATTTAGATGAGGCACAAGCACTTGCTGATCGAGTTGCTGTTATAAATCATGGACAGATAGTTGAAATCTCAACTCCAACTGAACTAGGTGGACGAGCAACGGCTCAGGCCACAGTTCAGTGGCGTGATGGAGCACAAATTAAAATGGAGAAAACCGATAACCCAACCACGCTTGTCACTAAGCTTTCTACGCAATTTGGCGGTGAAGTGCCGGAATTAATCGTTACAAGACCGTCATTAGAAGATATCTACCTTGAGATGATTGGCAATCCTGATGAATAAGGTTCCTAGCGCTCTGAAAATTGGGCTTCGACGTGGAAGTTTAGAGATCAAACAATTTTCACGACAAAGAGAGTCCGTAGTATTCACATTGTTTTTCCCAGTCATTTTGTTGGTAATTTTTGGTTCGGTTTTTCAAAACACCATTGCACCAGGTGTGACATTTTCTCAGTACTTTGTGGCAGGTATGATCGCTTCAGGACTGGTTAATACTGGTTTTCAAGCACTTGCAATCACAATTCCAATGGAAAGAGATGTGGGTGCTCTCAAGCGTTTACGTGGAACGCCAATGCCAGCTTCTAGCTATTTCATTGGTAAAGCGATCCTGATTTTTGCAAGCATGGCTGTACAGATCTTGATGCTACTTGGCTTTGGAGTTCTGTTTTTTGGATTAGAGATGCCAACTGAAATTAGTAAGTGGATCACCTTTACTTGGTTAGTTGTTTTGGGAAGTGCTTGTTCAACTGCACTTGGAATTGCCTTTTCAATTGTTCCAAAATCTGGCAGAGGCGCATCGGCCGTTGTCTCCCCAATAGTAATTATCCTTCAGTTCTTTAGTGGAGTTTTCTTCGTATTCACTCAATTACCTTGGTGGATGCAGCAAGTTGCGGCGATTTTCCCTCTCAAATGGTTAACTCAAGGAATGCGTTCGGTTTTTCTTCCAGATTCTTTTGCAGCAGAAGAAGTTGCAGGGTCTTGGGAAATAGGACGTACTTTGATTATTCTCTTAATTTGGCTTGCAATTGGAATCTATTTCTCAGTCAGAAAATTTAAGTGGGACCGTGATTAAGCGTCTTCTTCTAGCAGTTCTGATGTTTTCCCTGATAACTCCTGCCGCGGTGTTGCCGTCCTATTCGGCAACTAGTTCACCTGCGCCAACAAAGAAGCCGACTGCAAAACCGACTGTTACAAAAAAGCCAACTGCTAAGCCCACAGCTAGCAAGAAGCCGACTGCAAAACCTAAAGCTACAAAAAAACCAACCACTAAGCCAAAGGTTAAGAAGAAGCCAAAGCCAAAGGCAACTTCAAAAGTTGCTCCCCTACCAACTCCTGTTTGGCCTCCAAAGGGTTTTAAGGTCAGTAGTAATGGAAGTACTTTTGCAAAGATTCCTACACTTGATGCTCTTAAGGGGCTTTCTAATATTGATTCAACCTTAGAGAAGTCACTTGCAGTGCAAGAAGATGGAGTGAGAGTCTGCGAGAAATATGCATGTGGTGCGATACAAGTAGCATCAACTGTTGGTTGTACTTATTGGATTGTTACAGCCGACGTTCGAAACCAAGTTTCAGCCACTGACAAAACTCTTAAGGTTCTGGGCCAACTTCGCACTACTTACGCAAAAACAGGGCCCAAGCAGTTTGCAACAATTCTTTTGGTCAGTAAAGAACTACTAGATCCACTTCACTCCATAGGAAACTTTAAAGCAGATTGTCGAAGTGACACTCCAAATGAAGTTGTCCCAACTACAACGTATACAAGCAACTCTTAGCGATTAGCTCCTGGCACCCAGAGTTGATCGCCAATCTTTTTGTTGGCGTCTCTAGCCAAAACAAAGAGAAGATCTGAGCAGCGATTTAAATACTTTGCGGTCAATGGGTTTACTCCCCCACCAAATGCATGAATTGCAGCCCATGTACGGCGCTCGGCTCTACGAACAACAGTGCGTGCCACATGAAGGTGTGCTGCAGCTGTAGTTCCAGATGGAAGTACAAAAGAGCGCAATGACTCTAAGCCTGCGTTGTATTTATCGATCTGCTCTTCTAGAAAAACGACTTGTGATTCAAGTACTCGAAGTGGTTCAAACTCTGGTGAATCCACTACTGGGGTGCAAAGATCTGCGCCAACATCAAAAAGGTCATTTTGAATTCGTACTAAAAGCGTACGGACTTCATCTGATAACTCATCTGCTGCAAGGACAACACCGATTGTCGAATTTGCCTCATCAACAGTTGCATATGCCTCTAGGCGTGGATCATTCTTTGAAGTACGGCTCATATCTCCAAGAGAGGTTGTTCCGTCGTCACCGGTCTTCGTATAAATGCGCGTTAAATTAACCATGGCCCTAGCCTATAAGTAGACTCAGCCTATGGCATCTCACGTGGCATCTCACGATCGTTTCCGCATCGTTGGAGGCAGGCCACTTAACGGTCAGGTAGCCGTTACAGGGGCAAAAAACTCGGTTTTAAAGTTAATGGCAGCATCCTTATTAGCCCCCGGTAAAACCGTAATACGAAATGTGCCCGCAATTGCAGATGTAGAGATTATGTCCGAGCTTTTGACTCGTTTAGGGTGCACAATCGATAGCAGTTCAGGTGTTGTCACAATTGATGTTCCTACTAAACCCGAGCATCGCGCAGATTATGACTTAGTAAGAAAAATGCGTGCCTCTATCAACGTGCTAGGCCCACTTGTTGCTCGAGTTGGTAAAGCAGAAGTTGCACTTCCTGGTGGAGATGCGATTGGATCGCGCGGTTTGGATTTTCACATTAAAGGCTTAGAAATTCTTGGTGCTAGTGCACATATTGAGCATGGATATGTCGTTGCCACAGCTGACAAAGGTTTAGTCGGTGCATCTGTAGATTTAGATTTTCCTAGTGTTGGTGCAACTGAAAACATAATGACCGCTGCAGTACTTGCACGTGGAGTAACAACTATTGAAAACGCTGCTCGTGAACCTGACATTGTTGATTTAGGTGAATTTCTGATTTCAATGGGTGCAAAGATAGAAGGTCTTGGCACATCAGTTATTTCAATTACTGGAGTTGAAAAGCTCTCCCCAACTGATCACACAACCGTTGCTGATCGAATAATTACTGGTACGTGGGCCTTTGCAGTAACGATGACTGGTGGAGATATCTCTATTCACGGCGCTCGGCCCGAGCATCTTGAAATTCCGTTAGAGAAGTTAACTTCTGCCGGAGCAGTTATAACTTCAATTAGCGATGGAATACGAGTACGGATGAATCATCGACCAAAATCAATTGATGTTGCAACGTTGCCATATCCTGGATTTCCAACTGATCTTTTGCCGATGGTTATTGCTCTTAATTCAATTGCCGAAGGGCATTCACTAGTGACTGAAAACGTTTTTGAATCTCGATTTATGTTCGTTAATGAACTCATTCGATTAGGTGCACAGATAAATGTTGATGGGCACCACGCATCTATTACTGGTGTAGAAGAACTATCTGGAGCACCCGTAGAGGCACATGACATACGCGCAGGTGCCGGATTGATCTTGGCTGCATTAGTTGCAGATGGTGAAACAACAGTAGATCAGGGTTTCCACGTTGATCGCGGATATCCAAACTTCACCGAGCAGTTACAAAATTTAGGTGCAAAGGTAACCAGAGAGTGAGTGCGCAAAAGCCTGATCGTAACCTTGCTCTAGAACTCATTCGTGTGACTGAGACAGCAGCTATGGCAGCAAGTCCATGGGTTGGTCGTGGTGAAAAAGATTTAGCTGATGCAGCGGCAGTAAAGGCTATGCGCGAGATGATAAATACCGTAGATATGCGTGGAGTAGTAGTTATTGGTGAAGGCGAAAAAGATAACGCCCCAATGCTCCATAACGGTGAAGAAGTGGGCAACCAAGATGGGCCGCACTGTGATGTTGCAGTTGATCCCATAGATGGAACTTCACTAACTGCAAATGGAATGAATGGTGCAATTAGCGTAATTGCACTTGCTCCGCGGGGAACAATGTTTGATCCTGCAGGAGTTTTCTACATGGACAAAATTGTTACTGGCCCAGCAGCAGCTGCAGTAATCGATATCAAGGCCAGCGTTGCCCAGAATATTCAGGCAGTTGCAAAAGCCAAAGGATTAAAGGTAAGTGAAGTAACGGTTGTAGTTTTGAATCGGCCACGACACGAAAATCTGATCGCACAGATTCGAGCAGCCGGTGCACGTATTCGTTTAATCCAAGATGGAGATGTTGCAGCTGCAATCGAAACAGCTAGACCAGATGCTGGTGTTGATTTACTGATGGGAGTTGGTGGCACACCTGAAGGAGTAATTACAGCAGCTGCCATGATCTGTTTAGGTGGCAGTATTCAAGGACAGCTACACATTGATGGCAAGAATTCAGGGCCTGTTCTTAAAACCCGTGATCTAGTTTCATCAGATGATGTCTTTTTAGCAGCAACTGGAATTACAGATGGAGAGTTAGTTCATGGAATTAGATACACGCCATTTGGTGCATTAAGTCAATCAATTGTCATGCGCGGAAAATCAAAAACAGTGCGCATTATTAACACTGAACACCACTTAAATCAGAAGTAGTAAAAATAAAAGCGAAAGCCTTACTTAACCAACTGACTCTGTAAGAATTGATACTCGATTATTAGCAACCGATAAGAAGCCACCACTGACTTTAAATTCAGTGGTGCTTCCATCGCTTGCTTCAATACTGACTTGTCCATCGACTAGCACTCCAAATAGCGGGGTGTGATCGGTCAAAATACCAATGTCACCTTCTACTGTGCGGGCAGAAACAGATACTGCTTCTCCCGACCAGACTCGCTGTGCCGGAGATACTAATTCGACTTTAAGTGTCATTGTTAAATTACTTTCCTACGTTTGCAGCAAGTTCAGCTGCGTTGCGCTCGACGTCATCTAACCCACCGCACATGAAGAATGCCTGTTCTGGAATGTGGTCATACTTTCCATCGGCAAGCGCTTCGAATGCTGTAATTGTCTCTGACAGTGGAACAAATGAACCATCAATTCCAGTAAAGACCTTTGCAACGAAAGTATTTTGTGACAAGAAGCGCTGAATACGACGTGCGCGGCCTACCAGGACACGATCGTCTTCAGAGAGCTCATCGATACCAAGAATTGCAATGATGTCTTGTAGATCCTTGTAACGCTGCAAGATCTGCTTGATTCGGTTAGCAACACGGAAGTGGTGCTCACCGATATAGCGAGGATCCAAAATACGTGAAGTTGAGTCAAGTGGATCTACAGCTGGGTAGATACCAAGCTCTGAAATCGGACGAGACAACACAGTAGTTGCATCTAAGTGCGCGAACGTCGTGTGTGGTGCTGGGTCAGTAATATCGTCAGCAGGAACATAAATTGCCTGCATAGATGTAATTGAGTGACCACGTGTTGATGTGATGCGCTCTTGTAGCTGGCCCATTTCATCGGCCAATGTTGGCTGATAACCCACTGCAGATGGCATACGACCTAGAAGTGTTGAAACCTCTGATCCTGCCTGAGTAAAGCGGAAAATGTTGTCAATAAACAAAAGCACATCCTGCTTTTGAACATCGCGGAAATACTCAGCCATAGTTAGTGCTGATAGAGCAACACGAAGACGCGTGCCAGGTGGTTCATCCATCTGACCAAAGACTAATGCAGTCTTGTTAATAACACCGGTCTCAGTCATTTCAAGGAACAAGTCATTACCTTCACGAGTACGCTCACCAACACCGGCAAATACAGATACTCCACCGAAGTTTTCAGCAACACGGTAAATCATTTCCTGAATCAAAACAGTTTTTCCTACACCTGCACCACCGAATAGTCCGATCTTTCCACCCTTTACATACGGTGTTAGTAGATCGATAACTTTGATTCCAGTTTCAAACATCTCAGTCTTAGATTCCAACTGATCAAAGGCTGGTGCATCGCGGTGAATTGGCCAGCGCTCTTTGATGTCGAGTGAAGAGGTTGGCACATCCAGTGATTCACCAAGTGTGTTAAATACGTGACCCTTTGTTACATCGCCTACAGGAACTGAGATCGCTGCCCCTGTGTCAGTAACTTCTGCGCCACGGATCATTCCATCTGTTGGCTGCATCGAGATTGCACGCACTAAGTTGTCTCCAATGTGCTGTGAAACCTCAAGTGTCAAAGTACGTTTGGTACCTGACATTGTTGT
>CAEZTN010000018.1_pt1 | contig 19509 bp, 20 predicted proteins | sample 7264231 | NCBI WGS metagenome assembly CAEZTN01 (sample SAMEA6813805, study PRJEB35770) | uncultured Actinomycetes bacterium | biome: Freshwater; feature: Freshwater reservoir; material: water | place: Czech Republic | collected 2017-08-18 | depth 0.5m m
AAGAGTGTTGTGAGCTTTGATTTTCGCTGGTCGGTTGATTACCGTCTCGGACATATTGTGTTTCCCCGTCTTCTAGTTTTCTCTAAATTGTTTCTTTATTTGGTTCTGGTTTTTAATTGTGCTTCTTATTAATTTTTCACGCGGTTGTACTGTTGGGAATCTGTATTACTTGAGTTTGTTGCAACTGGGGAATTGCTAGAAGGTAGAGCGCGGAGAAGTGCGATCTCACCTTCGAAATCTTCAAGGGAGGCAAAGTTACGGTACACGGAGGCATAACGTAAGTAAGCGACCTCATCGAGCTCTCGGAGTGGCGCAAGAATTGCCATGCCCACCTCTTGAGCTTCGATCTCTGCCTGACCGCTACTGCGAAGATTCTCTTCTACGCGTTGGGCAAGCAAAACTAAATCGTCCTCATTTACTGGACGCCCCTGGCAGGCTTTACGGACACCAACCAGGACCTTCTCGCGGCTGAAAGGCTCTGTGGCCCCGCTTCGCTTAATAATGTTCAGGAGTGCAATCTCCTGTGTTGAAAATCTTTGGCCGCACTGTGGGCATTCACGGCGACGGCGAATTGTTGTGCCTTCTTCAACCGGACGAGAGTCGACAACGCGAGAATCTTCGAATCTGCAGAATGGGCAATTCATTTCGGCGTGTCCTCCCTTCAATGCTGGTATTTGGCTCGTTCTAGATGTAATGAGCGGACCAGCAAACTTACCCTAAAACCACCACTAATGGAAGTTTTAACCGGTTTGACCCCTACATGTAGTAGTAACTATAAAGCATTTCTTGAGGCTTTGCCTGATAAATGGGTTAGAACCTTCTTAGCGGCGTGTCGAAACAACCACCCCTAATTCTTTCGAATGATTTCCGAGTCTTAAATATGAAGCTATCGCGATTGAACTGGCACCCGTAGCTTTTGGCCAGATTGAAGATCAAAGCCCTTGAGGTTGTTTGCCTCGCGAATAAGCGCGAGCATCTGCTGAACATCTCCCTGCGAGTAGGCCGCCGCCACGCTCCATAAAGTCTCCCCTGGAGCCACAACGATCGTTGAAAATGAGGGCGCTGTGCTTGCCGCTTTCTGGTTTGCACCAGATTGGGCAGCAAAGCCAGCCACCATCACCACAGTAAGAGAAAGCAACACAACGGCCCTAGCGAGTCGACCTCGACGTGACAATCGAATTACTGGCATCGATTGCTGATCGGACGGATTGGCCAAAACTCTTGGAAAACCTTGATTTACAATGCTTTTGGAGCCTGCAAACCCTGTGTTAAAAACTACTGTACTCATGTTTTCTCCTGCGGTCACACCTTGGGGAAGGATTCGAACAACTGTTCGAATAAGACAATTAAACACCCCACCACTGACAAATGCAAGCAAAATTCGAACAGGTGTTTGAATTTTTTCCAAACCTGTGTCACCCTATATCCATGGCTAAAAACGTAACCGAACTATCCGGTGGCCCAGCAGATGCTCATGGCCTCACTTCCCGCCAGCTCAAGATCCTTGGCGCCATCAAAGATGCCGTGGAAAATAACGGCTATCCCCCATCGATGCGCGAAATTGGCCTGGTAGCAGGACTGACAAGCCCGGCCTCGGTCAAATACCAACTTGAGGCCTTAGAAAAGAAGGGCTTCATCCGCCGGGATCCAACCCGTGGCCGCGCACTTGAAGTTTTGATGCCAGATGAAAAAACCGCTGAGAACTCTTCGCCTGTAGATGCCACCAGATACATCCCATTAGTAGGTCGCATTGCAGCAGGTGGACCAATAACCGCCGAACAAGAAGTTGAAGAGACATTCCCGCTTCCTGAATCACTTGTCGGTTCAGGTGATTTGTTCATGCTTAAGGTTGTTGGCGAATCAATGATCGATGCAGCTATATGCGATGGCGATTACGTTGTCATCCGCTCCCAGAAAGATTGCAATAACGGTGAAATCGTTGCGGCAATGATCGATGGAGAAGCCACAGTCAAAACTTTCTCACGCAAAAATGGCAAGATTTGGTTGCTTCCAGCCAACTCTGATTTTGCACCTATTGATGGACAAAACTGTGAAATCCTGGGAAAGGTCACTGCAGTCCTTCGCACTGTTCGCTAAGTTTGACCTATGGCTAAAGATTCATCAAGGGAATCTCACTTTCCTGCGATTGAGAAAAAATATGGCGAAAAGATGGCCTACTGGTTTAAAGTCATGGCAAAGATTAAAGATAAGAAGTACCCAGAGCAGATTGCTCATTTGAAAGAGAACTATGGCTTCTCTCAAGCACATGCGAACGCTCTTGTTATGTACTCGAAAGGTTCGCTTAGTTCAAAGCGATTTGAAACATCTGCAGATTACTTTAAGAGTATTGACCCTCAGCAATCCAAAACAATTAAGGCTATTTTTAAAGCAATAAAGGTTAAACACCCAGAGCTAGAACTGGTCATTGCATGGAACCAACCGATGCTCAAAAAAGATTCGCACTATATTTTTGGTGCATCTACATCTAAAAATCACATCTCAATAGCACCCTGGAATCAAGATGTCTTGGCTGCATTTGCCCCTAAATTTGCCGAGTACAAGGTTCTAAAGAAAACTATCCAGATACCCAATGACTGGGATGTGGATGCATCCAACGTAAAACTACTGCAAGGGATGATCACAGCCTCTCTAAAAGCGTTGAAGTAAATCAGGCATATAGCGCTTGATTTAAAGGGTTTTAAAGCAGCTTTTGAGCCGTTAGAATTAGCGTATGGATCTAGACAAAGTCATTCTGTACTACGGCTTCACGCCAATTGCAGATACAGATGCCATGAAGCTATGGCAGAAAACTCTGTGTGAGTCCCTCAATATCAAAGGTCGAATCATCATCTCCCCCCATGGCATAAATGGCACTTTGGGTGGAAAGATGAAAGATTTGAAGAAGTATGTAAAGGCGACTCGATCTTATCCGGGGTTTAAAAAGATTGACTTTAAATGGTCGGAGGGAACACCTTTAGATTTTCCTAAACTAAAGATTAAAATACGTCCAGAGCTCGTTGCCTTCGGAAATCCAGATGAGATTAAGGTCGATGAAAATGGCGTTGTGGGCGGTGGAGTGCATCTGCGCCCAGAGGAAGTTAACAAACTGGTAGAAGATCGTGGGGATGAGGTCGTCTTCTTTGATGGCCGTAATGCTTTTGAAGCAAAGGTCGGAAAGTTTAAAGACGCCGTTGTTCCGCAGGTTGAAACTTCACAAGATTTTGTTGCAGAGATTGAAAGTGGAAAGTATGACCATTTGAAAGATAAACCTGTGGTCACATACTGCACCGGCGGAATTCGTTGTGAGATTCTCTCTGTTGTCATGAAAAACCGAGGCTTTAGAGAGGTGTATCAGATGAAGGGCGGAATAGTTCGATACGGAAATAAGTACGGCGATGATGGATTATGGGAAGGCTCTTTATACACTTTCGATGATCGCCTCACAATTGACTTTAGCGATCACACAAAGCTAATTGGCACATGCGCCGAGTGTGGAGAAAAAACTAAGGCATTTAGAAACTGCCTAAAACCAGAGTGTCATCAATTAGTGTTGCTGTGCGATCCATGCTTTGACAGCCACACCCAGCGCCCATGCAATCACGAACGCGAAGTTAAACGAAACCGCGAACTCATAGGCTAAAACTGAGTAGCCATGAGCCTGAGTTGTAGACTGTGAAAATGGCTCATACTGCGCGGCACATGTTCATCAATGGTGTTGCCAGCACTGGAGCAGAAGATTCAGATTTTGATTTTATTGTTCCAGGATTTATCGATATCCACTGTCACGGAGGTGGTGGGAAATATTTTTCAGAATCTGCCGATATTGCAGCCCAAGTTCATCGTTTAAATGGAACTGTTGTTCAACTAGCAAGTTTGGTCAGTGAATCAATCCCAACCCTTATTGCTCAGATAAAAACCTTAAAAGATAGTGATCAGATTTTTGGCATCCATCTGGAAGGCCCGTATCTTTCGCAAAAGTTTTGTGGGGCCCATGATCCATCTCTACTTAAGGCTCCGGCTTTATCTGAAGTAAAAGAACTGGTCTCTATCGGTGAAGGCAACATTAAAATGGTAACTATGGCCCCCGAACTAGATGGGGCTATTGAGGCGATTGAATATCTAGTGAGTCAAAAAGTAGTTGTTTCAATAGGCCATAGCAATGCAAATGCTCAACAAACAAGAGATGCCATTTCAGCCGGGGCCACGGCAGTAACTCACATCAATAATGGAATGTCTAAACTTGGAGCGTTAGATTCATTATCTGAAGTTGCGCTAGAAAGTGAGCTTTTTCTTGAGTTGATTCAAGATGGCCATCATGTGTCTAAGCAAGATTCACTCTCAATTATTCAAAAAGCGCCCGACCGAATCATTGCTGTAACAGATGCGATGTCAGCTGCAGGGTGCCACGATGGTGGGTATTTAATCGGATCTCTACCGGTGGAAGTTAAGGCAGGCGTTGCGCGCTTAAAGGGTAGCCAGACTTTAGCTGGCAGTACGTTGACAATGGTCGACTCATTTATTAATTACGTCAATCTAGTTGGATTTGAATCAGCAGTAGAATTTACTTCACTTAATCCAGCAAAATTACTCGGCATTGATACACCTAATTCATACATTGGAATTAAGGACGGGCTAGTCACCCATCTAGTTAATTTGTAAGAGTTACTTTTGAAAGCCCCACAGGTGCATCAGGATCAAATCCTGATGCCACAGCAAATTCAAGTGCAAATCGTTGAAGTGCGATCGCATCAACTAGGCTAGAAGTAATTTCATCATCACAATCTGACCCGGCAATAACAATGTCATTGCCGGTTGGAACGCCGCCATTTCCAATCCAGAAAATACGTGGACTAATAGTGCGAATCTTTGATATGGCCTCTGTAATTGATTGAGTTGGTAAACCAGTTGGAGCGACGATGAATACTTGTGTCTGCTCAGTTAAGGCGGAAATTGGACCATGCAAATAGTCGGCCGTTGAAAGCCCCTGCACAGAAATCTTGCATGTCTCTTGAATCTTTAAGGCAGCCTCACGAGCATTGGGATATGCAAAACCACGGCCAAGAATTACGATTTCTTTATCACGCGTCACTTGTGAAACAGCGTTGGTGACCAAGCCATTATTTGCTACTAATTTAGAAGCCTGCTTGATGATCTGCTCTGAATTAACTTTCTTTCCTGTCCAAGCCATCACTAATAGGTAAGAAACTAGTAGCTGAGCGCTATATGACTTGGTTGCCGCTACTGCTAATTCTGGGCCAGCCAGCAAGGAAATATGGTGGTGAGCAATTGATGCAAGTGGTGACTTATCATCATTGGTCATTGCGATTATGTAAGCCATTGAGCTACGAGCAGCCGTAGCAAACTTAACTAAATCCGGGGACTGCCCACTTTGGCTTATTGCAACAATTAAGGTGTTGGCATATTGCAGATTTGATCCATAAATTGTCACCGAAGATGGAGATGTCAGTCCTACCGGTAGTCCAATCTGCGTTTCAATCAAATACTTTAGAAAGTGTGCGGCATTATCTGAAGTACCTCTAGCCAGAATTAGAACTGAGTGAATTTTCTCAGTAACTAGAACTTCCTTAACCTCATTGAACACGGAACTATTCTCGAGAAGAGATGCAAACACTCCAGGGGTCTCGGCTATCTCTGAAGCCATAATTCTGCCAAATTGGTTCATGCACTTATCATTTCACAATTTTTCAAGTATTCCCCCTTTGGCCGATACTTAATCCACCTCTAAATTAGATAATGCTGCTTAATTCTTGAGCACTAGAAAAGGAGAAATCTCGGCAGCAGTCTGTCTATCTGTACTCCCACCATTAGTATTTGCTACGGCAGCTCAAAAGTTCTTAGTTAAGGGACTGTCCTCAGGTGCGGTGAAGGGGTAATCATGTTGGTGATCGATCTCGGCCAATCAGGTTCGCGAGTTCGCCAAGAATCTACAACCACAACATCTTCTCGCGGCAAAAGAAATGGTGAAACAGTTCTTGAATCACTACGGGCCATTTTTCAAGATTTACCTAAAACTTCTTCAGAGGTCGTAGCACTCTCATGTACAGGCTTTAACGGAATAGTTAACAGCCCTGATAAATATGGATCTCTTTGTAAAGAGTTTTTCGGATCCTCCCGTGTAGCAGTCATTGATGATGGTTTTGCCGGTTTTATTGGGGCATTAAATGGCCGAGATGGAGTTGTGCTCTCTATCGGTGGTGGAGTTGTTTCTATTGGTGGTCGCAATGGAATGTTTAGTCATCGTGATGGCTTAGGTAGCACCTTTGGAGATGAAGGTGGTGGTTTCTGGTTAGGAGCCCTTGCAATAACCAAGTCGCTAGCTCTTCGCCAGGGCCGTGGAAAAGATGATCAGATGCTCGAATACTTTGCTGATGAGTGCAAAAAGTATGATCAACTCACAATTAAAGATGGCGCAGAAGCATCTACTTTATCTATCAACACAGCAAAGAAAGTTTTAGATGCTGCAGATCTGGGAATTCCAACAGCAGTTTCAATAGTTGCTGAAGGCTCACTTTTGTTGGCACAAACCGTGGTTGCAACGTGGTTAGGCGCCGGCGGAGAAAACAAAGATGTTGTAGAGATAGTCATTCAAGGTGGCCCAGCAAAAAATTCACAGTACGTTCAAGCGATCTTTAATCAAATAAAAATAGAGATTCCACATGCAGTCCTTGCCGAATCTAAAGGAGATAATTTAGATGGAGCTACTTGGATTGCAGAAAATATGGACCAGGATCAGCCACCACTACTTCTTTGGGCCACGCCTTAACTCTGTGATGGGATTCCACTCACGAAGAGGAGTGCGAGTCTTTTTTGGTGACAACATCAACGCCAATAGCACCCAAAAGGTTCCGATGTAGCCGAGTACGACCCAAGGAAGTACTCGTCGTCCGAATGCATAGGCGCAAAGACCTGCAAAAATACCGAAGAAAAGATGTTGAGCGTCAAATGGAATCATGGCCAAAATCCTACTAAATAATCTTCAAAGAATCCCAAACTCGGCTGCCTTGGAAGTTAACTCCTCGCGCACAGATGGATGTGCTGCATTTTTAATTATGTTTATGGCTTGGTCGCTTTGACTATGACCAAAACAGGCTGCGACCCCTTGTTCTGTGACTACAAATGAGTGTTGAAAATGTGTGACGTTAGATTGAAGACGAGGCACAATCGTAGAGACATCGGCCTTTGGATGCCACGATGGTAACGCTACAAAAGATTGTCCCCCACGACTGTGGAGTGCGCCGACTATGAAATCTGTTGATCCACCAAAACCACTATAGATTTCGCCTCGCACATGACTTGCGTTGGCCTGGTCAAATAGATCAACTTCGAGTGCGCTATTAATTGACGTCATTTTTGCTTGGCGAGAAATTTGGCTCGGATCATTAGTTCGTTCTGTTCGAAGCATCCGAACTTTCTTATTTAAATTTAACCATTGATACAGCTCGTTGCTGCCAAAAACAAAAGATGCAGTAATTGGCATCTCCTCGTCCAAGATTCCCAATTGTGAAAGCTCTAAGACTCCATCTGAAAACATTTCACTCCAGATTCGCAGCCCTTTCCTATCCTTTAGCGCTGAAAGAACTGCATCGGGAACACCACCAATTCCTAACTGCAAAGTTGAGTTATCTTCAACTAGGGCTGCTATTCGACCCCCAATTTCTTTTTGAGAATCCGTGATGCCTGTTTTTGGTTTTTCCTGCAATGGTTCATCAACTTCAATCAGATAATCAATCTCACTTTCATAAATCTGTGCATCTCCGTATGTATATGGCATTCGAGCATTGCTTTGCGCAATCACTAGCCCTCCATGAGCGTGTGCAGTTTCAATTGCTACAGGCAGGATGTTTACCTCTGTACCTAGACTGACTGTGTCAAAACGCTTTTGCGAAGTGTGAAGAAAGACGACATCTGGTCGATAAAAATTTCGAATCAAGACTGGCAAGAGAGAAAGTCTTGACGGAATGTATTGCAACCTTGGGTGATTTCGCATCGCCGGGCCAACGAAAGCGGTTTCATAAGTAATTCCTTCGCGATCTGGAATCCCATCGCCGTGAGCATTTAGCATATGAAGTTTAAACTCTGGAATTACTTCTTCGGCGACTGACAATAAAGTCAAAGGAGAAGAGAAATTTCCAGAGGCAATTATGCGAGGATTACTGGGTAAATTTGCAAGAATACTTTTGAGTTGTTCCCTATTGATTACTCGCATAATGGGAATCTACCGTGATTATCAAAGTGAAAATCTCCCTCCCCGCACAATAAAGTGCAGGAAGGGAGATCTAATTTGTAGCCCCGAAGGGATTCGAACCCTCGTAGCTGCCTTGAGAAGGCAGAGTCCTAGGCCGCTAGACGACGGGGCCACATTCCATTTCTGGAAAGTTTTCCTAGAACAAACTTTATATAACGTTTATTAAGTTGTTTAACTTGCACTGCGCTGGGGTACCAGGACTCGAACCTAGACTTACTGAACCAGAATCAGCAGGGCTGCCAATTACCCCATACCCCAAGGTTGTTACGCCTTGTATAGCAAGTGCTAAGAATACCAGCGGATTTATAGAGCCAGAGCCGTGTTAATGCGAGAAAGACATGCCTCTTTACCCAGTAACTCCATTGATTCAAATAACGGTGGTGAAATCGTGCTGCCAGTAGTGGCAATACGCAAAGCCGTAAATGCAATTCGCGGCTTCAAACCCAGCTCGTCAATCAAAGTTGTTCTCAACGCTGCTTCGATATTTTCGTGGCTCCATTGCGAAACACCCTCTAACTCTTTAATAGAGCGCTTCAGTATCTCCTTAGAACCAGTGTCAGTGATCTTTGAGACGCTATCGCCATCAACTTCAAAGTCGGAAACAAACAAGAACTTAAGCATTTTTGGTACTTCGCTGAGCACGATAATTCGCTCTTGAATTAGCGGAAGGGCCTTCTTGACTAGCTCAATTTCCTGGCTACTCCCCTGAATTACTTTGGCTTTTGTTAAAAATGGTAATGACCACTGTAAAAACTCATCAATTGTCAACGCTCTAATTTTGTCGCCATTAATCGCCTCTAGTTTTTTCATATCAAAACGAGCAGGAGAAGAGTGCACCTTTTCAACTGTGAACATCTCGGTTAACTCTTTCATCGTGATGTTTTCAACATCATCACCAGGTGACCAACCCAAAAGTGCTAGATAGTTACAAATAGCCTCTGGTAAAAAGCCCATGTCTCGATACCAAGCAATAGAGGCCTCACCGTTTCGCTTAGATAACTTGGCATTATCAGTTCCCATTACAAATGGTAAGTGAGCAAAAACTGGATAATCCTCTGGTGCGACTCCCATGGCTTGATAAACACGGATCTGACGAGGTGTAGAAGAGAGTAAATCCTCACCGCGAAGCACATGAGTTACCTTCATTAAAATGTCATCTACTGCAACCGCCAGGGTATATAGCGGTGAACCATCTGCACGGACCATCACAAAATCTGGAACAAAGTTGTGATCGAATGAAACTTCACCACGAATCAAATCTGTAAATGTTGTCGATCCATCTGGCATTCTCATGCGAACAACGGCTGCGCGACCTTCGGCTTTGTATGCATCTATTTGAGCTTGAGTTAAATCACGACAATGACCGTTATAACCTGGTGCAACATTTGCCTTGCGTTGTGCCTCGCGAACAGCCTCTAACTCATCTGGTGAGCAATAGCAGTGATAGGCATCTTTTTGATCCAAAAACTTTTGTGCATACTCGGCGTAAATATCTAAACGCTGTGATTGCAAATACGGACCGTGGTCTCCGCCTACTTCAGGACCTTCATCCCAATCAAGACCTAACCACTTTAAAGTCTCTATTGCAGCTTGTATGTATTCATCTGTTACACGTACCGTGTCTGTATCTTCGATGCGAAAAAGAAATATTCCCCCTGTATGGCGGGCATATGCCCAATCAAAAAGTGCTGTACGGATATTGCCAACGTGGAGATCCCCAGTTGGAGATGGCGCAAACCGTACTTTCACAGGTTTAGTACTCATTTACTGCGCCGCCACCTTATTTGTTAATTCACCGAGTCCTTCAATTGCAACGCTAACTTTACCGCCAATTACCATTGGACCAATACCTGCTGGAGTTCCAGTCAAGATGATGTCACCTGGCAATAAGGTCATTACGCGTGTTACGAAATTCACGATTGTTGGAACATCAAAGATCATGTCGCTCAACTGTGCCGATTGCTTAACCTGTCCATCAACTGATGCTGTAAGTTTTTGAGTTCCTGGGATGAAATCTGTATCTATCCAAGGTCCAATCGGGCAGAAAGTATCAAAACTTTTTGCCCTAGTCCATTGGCCATCTTTGGCCTGTAAATCTCTAGCTGTTACATCATTAGCAATTGTGTAACCAAAAATTACATCGCCGACTCTTTCTTTGGGAACATCTTTACAAATTCGTCCAAGAACAATTGCAAGCTCAACTTCATGATCAACCTGTTCTGACATTTCCGGCCAAACGATCGTATCTAGTGGCCCGATGACTGAAGTGTTTGGCTTCAAGAAGATAAGGGGCTCTGCTGGAACCTTTCCACCCATTTCTGCCGCATGGTCTGCATAGTTTCTCCCAACGCAGACAACTTTGGAGCGCGGAATAATTGGTGCCAACAATCTGACTTTATTGAGTTCAATTCGTGCGGCAGTCTTTTGAATTCCAGAGTAGATCGGATCTCCACTAATAACACTGATAAATCCATCATCTTCGAGCACGCCAAAAAGTGGATCTGTACCTAAACCTGCATCTGGTCCAGGAGTGAATCTGACTATGCGCATTCGGCCATTCTAACCGTTGGACGGCCTGTGATTTACGCGAACCAACCCATGGAACTGCTCTTTGGTTTTATTCGGTGTCTTCAATCTCATCTACTAAGCGCTCAACTAAAACTGAAGAAATTCGACGACGTCGACCTAGAGGCCGCTCAGAAGTTATTGCCCAACCATTCCATGAGATTGTGCTGCCCGCGATAGGCACTCTGCCCAATTTCTGTGCCATTAAGCCACCGATGCTGTCGATATCTTCGTAATCAGATTTTTCGATCTCTATCTTTAACTCGTCTGCCAAATCTTCAATGTGCAGCGAAGCCTTTGCTCGTGCCTTATCTGGTGTTAGCCAAGTGAATTCATCTTCTCCATCATCAAACTCATCTTCAATCTCACCCACGATCTCTTCGATAATATCTTCAATCGTGATGATTCCTGCAGTCCCACCATACTCATCAACTACGATTGCAAGGTGAATCTGATTTTTCTGCATCTCTCTTAATAAGTCATCAGCCATCTTGATCTCGGGAACAAAATTAGCAGGACGCATATGCTGTTCAATAGTTTCACTCTGCTCTGCATCGCGGTGATCTAGTGCTCGTTTAGCTAAGTCCTTTACATAGACAATTCCTACGATGTTATCTATTCCATCTCCAATTACAGGAATGCGTGAATAACCACTTCTAAGGGCTAGAGAAAGGCCTTGACGCACAGATTTGTCTTTTTCTACCCACACCATGTCGATTCTTGGAACCATGAGTTCTCGAACCAAGGTGTCACCTAGTTCAAATACTGAGTGAATCATCTCTTGTTCATCGGACTCCACAAGACCTCGCTCGTGAGCTTGATCTACTAGATCTCTAAGCTCTGCTTCAGATGTAAATGGACCTGATCTAAATCCCTTACCGGGAGTAAGCGCATTTCCGATTGAGATGAGCAACTTAGTTACCGGGCCAAGCAAAAACGCCAGGCCGTAAGCAACGATGATTCCATAGCGAGCATATTTATGTGGTTGCTGCTTACCTAAAGTTCGAGGACCAACTCCAACTACTACATAAGAAAGCACAACCATGATTAAAACTGTTAAAGCCATCGCCTGTGCCGAAGAGTAATTGCGAAGTAAAATAACCGCCAACAAAACAGTTGCAGTAAATTCACACAGTTTTCTTACCAACAAAATTACATTCAGGTATCTGGCAGGTTGAGCGCTGTACTTTCGAAGTAGCGCTCCACCACGCTTGCCCTCTAACTCATCAATGACGATGCGAGAAATTGAGGTTAAGGCAGACTCACTCGCGGCAAGAAATCCCGCAAAAACTAAGAGTAGAACGATGCTAATAACAGCTAACAGACTCATGATCTCTTTTCCCAGTCGGTAACGATTTTCTCTTGTAGTGCAAACATTGTTTTCTCTTCTTCTTTATCTGCATGGTCGTATCCGAGGATGTGTAATAAACCGTGAGTGGCAAGAATATAAATTTCGTGATCGGTTGAATGGCCCTGTGCTTGTGCCTGAGTCTGAGCAACAACTGGACTAATTACGATGTCTCCCAAGGTGACTATGTCCTGAGATGTAAGGGGCATATCCATAGGAAAAGAGAGTACGTCTGTGGTACCTGGCTCATCCATCCACTTCAAATGAAGCTCACTCATGTAATCATCTTTTACAAATGAAACACTGAGATCATTTGCTGGGTTAAGGTCTAAGACGCCTAGTGCGAATGTCAACAAGGAAGTTATCTGATCTGCTGGAACTAACTGCCCTGAAGTATTTGTAACTTCGATACTCATCTATTGTCGAATAGGCCGCAATACATTTTGGTTAACATCAAAACTCTCATAGGCCTTAACGATGTCTCCAATTAAGCGATGGCGCACAACATCTTCGGCGGTTAGCTCTAAAAACGCAATGTCATCAATATCTTTTAAGATATCGCGAACAACTTTTAACCCTGATTTTTGTGCGTTAGGAAGATCAATCTGAGTCACATCACCTGTGATGACCATTTTGGAGCCAAATCCCAGGCGCGTTAAAAACATTTTCATCTGCTCGGGTGTGGTGTTTTGTGCCTCGTCTAAAATCACAAATGCATCGTTTAGTGTGCGCCCACGCATATAAGCAAGAGGAGCAACTTCGATAATTCCAGACTGCATGAGACGCGGGATTGAATCAATATCGATCATGTCATGTAAAGCATCAAAGAGAGGGCGAAGATAAGGATCGATCTTCTCGCTCAATGTTCCTGGCAAGAAACCTAAATTTTCACCAGCTTCGACAGCAGGTCGTGTCAAGACAATTCGATTTACTTTCTTTGCCTGCAAAGCTGCAACTGCTTTTGCCATCGCAAGATAAGTCTTGCCTGTGCCTGCAGGACCAATTCCAAAAGTTATTGTGTGATCTTCAATAGCCTCTACATAGCGCTTTTGATTCGCTGTTTTTGGACGAATAGTGCGGCCACGATTGCTAACAATATTAAGTGAAAGAACTTCAGCTGGATGATCTACTGGTTTGTGATCGAGCATTTCGATCGCTCTATTGACGGCGTCAACATTTAGAACATTACCGCTTCGAATGACGACCATTAACTCATTGAACAAGTTTTCCAACTTGCTGCAGTCATCATGTGGTCCACGCAAGGTAATCTCATTGCCACGAACCGTGATGTTGACTGAAGCAAATGCAGCTTCAATAGTTCGCAGATTTAGATCTTGGACACCAAGCAAGGCGACCATCTGGATTGCTTTCGGTACCGTTATCAGCGTTCGCTCCATATGTGGCTAAATCTATCTTTAACCTGGTGGCCATGCCATGGCACGACCGCCCAAAAGATGCAGGTGAGCGTGGAAAACACTCTGACCGGCCGCTTCACCGGTGTTAAAAACGGTCCGATAGCCTGCAAGGCCTCGCTGGGTTGCGATCTCATCTGCAGCTAAGAAAAGCGCGGCCGTAATTGTAGGGCTGTTTCTAGCAACACCAACTGCATTTTCTGTATGTAGAGTCGGAACAAGTAGCACATGCGTTGGAGCCTCAGGGTTGAGATCATTAAATGCAACAACATTTTCGTTGCGAAAAACTATCTCTGCTGGGATTTCACCAGTAATGATTTTGCAAAAGATGCAATCAGCAACTAGCGCCATGAACTTACCATACCTTCAAAAGTGCAGAAACAGCAGAGACTGCAGCGATACCCGCGTGTGCCGAACGTAAAATCGGTCTGCCCATCAGAGCAACTTTTGCGCCAGCATCTTTAAATGCTTCTAGCTCTTGATCTGTGATTCCACCCTCTGGCCCAATAATAATTAATAGGTTCTCAACGTTATGCGAAGAGATTTGATCTGAAAGTTTTGTGACTGCACTTTCATGAAAAACAATAGCCAAATCACTTAACCCGATGGCCTCACAAATTTGTGCGCTCTGGGCAACACCAGTTACTTCCGGGATTCTAAATCGGCGGGACTGCTTACTTGCCTCGCGTGCTGTAATCTGAAACTTTTCAGATGTTTTCCCAATACTTCGGGTGGCAAGCCAAGGAACAATTCTGTCCACGCCGGCTTCAGTTAAAAGTTCAATCGCCTCTTTTGAGCGATCACCCTTTGGAATCGCCTGCACAACAGTGATTCTGGTTGCCAACGGTTCTTGAAATCCTGTCTCCAAAACCTGAACTGTCATTGATTTCTTCTTTATTGCAGTTGCTTTAACTTTGGACCAAGCACCATTGCCATCGCTAAGCATGAATTGATCATCTACCTGTGTACGCAGTACACGAATGGCATGGCTTGCATCATCATTATCAAATTCATACTCTGCGCCAACTGAAGTTGGTAGATCCTCCACAAAAAAGAGTGTGAACATTATTTATTAAACACACCCTTTATTTTGCTAAAGACAGAGCCATCTTGGCCCTTGACATGTGCCTCGCTAGCTTTTTCGCCCCTAACTTGGGCAAATGATCGCAAGATACTCTCTTCTTCTTTACTTAACTTTGTTGGTGTTTGGACTTCGATATGTACAACTAGATCGCCTCTATCACCACGTCGCAATCTGGTCATTCCTTTGCCCTTAATAACAACTGGCGATCCGCTTTGTGTACCCGGTTTAACATGAACTTCTGCGGGACCATCTAACGTTTCAATAGAAACTGTCGTACCAAGTGCAGCAGCGATCATGCTCACTTCCAATGACATGTGCAAAGTATCACCATCTCTGACTAAATACTCATGTCGCTCTTCGACAATCTCTACATACAAATCACCTGCTGGTCCACCGCCAGCTCCCACTTCGCCGCGGCCTGCAAGTTGAATTCTGTTTCCAGTTTCTACACCTGCTGGAATTTTCACATCTATTACTTGTCGACTTCGTACTCGACCTTCACCGGCACATTCACGACAAGGATTTTTGATAACACTTCCATATCCCTGACATGCATTACACGGCCTTGATGTCATTACCTGGCCAATAACCGAACGAACTACTTGTTGAACCTCTCCCCGACCTTTGCAGGTGAGGCAAACTTCTGGATGTTCACCATCTAGACATCCAGTGCCGGTGCACTTAATACAAACAACGGCAGTCTCAACTGTAATCTCTCGATCTGTACCAAAACATGCTTCATTTAAATCTACTTGGATTCGAATCAGTGAATCTTGACCCGCACGCATTCGTGGACGCGGTCCGCGAGAACCTCCACCGCCAAAGAAAGCATCCATGATGTCGCTGAAGCCACCACCAAAGTTTGCTCCGCCGCCAAAACCACTTCCACCCATGTCATATTGCTGGCGCTTTTGACCATCACTTAAAACATCGTAGGCCTCAGTTACTTCTTTAAATCTTTCCTGAGTTTTCGGATCTGGATTTACATCTGGATGTAGTTCACGTGCCAATTTGCGATATGCCTTTTTGATTTCGTCGGCAGATGCACCTTTGGTTACACCTAAAGTGTCGTAATGATCAGCCACTTATGCACCTTCACTTATAAAGCGTCCAACATATCTAGCAACGGCATCTACTGCTGCAATCGAACCGGCGTAATCCATGCGGGTCGGTCCTAAGACACCCAGTGCTCCAATTTGAGCAGAATCTCCACCGTAACCAACGGTCACCAATGAAGTTGCTTGAAGATTGGTCTCCATTTGTTCGCGACCAATGCGCACATGAACTGTCGAGTTTGCTTCATCGAGCAAGCGCATCAAAACAACTTGCTCTTCTAACGCTTCAAGAATCGGTGAAAGGGTTAAACCTAAATCTTCACCAGAGCGTGCAAGGTGCGCTGTTCCTGAAACTGCTAACTTTTCTCGGCCCTCACCAATAATTGGGTATGTAACTACAGCTACCTGCCTTGTGATATCTGCAAGTAACTTCACTGATTTTTTCAAAAGCTCTTCAAGATCGCTGGAACCCTCAAGGAAGGTTTCAATCGCTCTGCGTTCTGCAGATGATAAAGGTTTTACTGTGGCTAATTTGTCCACAAAAACACGGTAACCAAGATCTGTTGGAATTCGACCAGCACTTGTATGGGGCTGGGTGATCAGACCTTCTTCTTCAAGTACTGCCATTTCATTTCGAATCGTGGCAGGAGAAATTCCTAAACTATGGCGGTCGGCGATTGACTTAGAACCGACAGGCTCTTGGGTCGCAACGTACTCATCTACTATTGCGCGAAGGATTTCTAGACGACGTGATGACATGTGTGCCTAGGGTACTAGAAAGTTAATTCTCGCACGATTCGATCCGCGATCAAGCGCCCCGTTGGCGTGAGTAGAACACGGTCCTGAAGCATTTCCACAAAGCCATTTTCGCCATAGGTTGAAAGCGTTTGAATTTGGGTTGAACTTAAATCACTTCGTAGTAATCCTTCTCGCATACGAATGCCTAACATAATAGCTTCATCTCTTTTTTGATCTGCCGTCAGATTCTCACTCTCTGCAATGACGGTTTCGCCAGAAAACAGTTTTTGTTTGTAGGCAGTAGGGTGCTTAATATTCCAAAAACGCTTTGCATCAACATGTGAATGTGCACCTGGCCCAAGCCCCCACCAATTTTGGTTGCGCCAGTAGGCGATGTTGTGTTTGCACTCATGGCCAGGTTTAGACCAGTTTGAAAGTTCATACCAAGACATTCCCTGTTCTTGGCACAGTTGATCAACCAACAAATACATCTCTGCCATCAAATCATCATTGGGCATAGCTAAATCACCACGTTTAATCTGGGCGGCAAGCTTTGTTCCAGTTTCAACAATTAACGCATATGCACTTATATGATCGATATCTAAGGCAAGAGCCGCCTCTACAGTTTGTCGCCAATCATCCAAACTTTCCCCAGGTGTTCCATAGATCAAATCAACACTAATTGACTTAAATCCGACAGCTCGCGCCATAGATACGGCCTTTTCGACATTTGCTGGATTATGTGTGCGATCGAGAACTTGTAAAACATGGGGCATGACCGACTGCATTCCAAATGAAATGCGATTAAAGCCAACTTTGATGTAACTTTCCAATTTTTCTAGCGTCACAGAATCTGGATTTGCTTCCAACGTTATTTCACAATCTGAGGTTAATCCGTTGCGTTTTTTGATCTCATCTATGACCCGACCTAGGTCTCTTGCTGGAATTAAAGATGGTGTGCCACCACCAAAAAAGATTGTTGGAACAATCTGTTGTGGAGCAAACTCCAACTCTTTTAACACTGCATCTATGTAGTCGTTGCTAACTATCTCTAAGGTGGCACCATCTTGTAACTCCGATGGGGTGTAAGTATTAAAGTCGCAGTAACCGCAGCGCTTTATGCAGTACGGAATGTGCACATAAAATGAAAGGCTCATTGGCTTGCTTTGCGCGCGGCTTTAATCTTTTCTATATCCGCATCCGTTGCAAGAGCGGCAACAAATGCTTCTTGAGGGACTTCAACGCGGCCAACCATCTTCATGCGCTTCTTACCCTCTTTTTGCTTCTCCAAAAGTTTACGTTTACGAGAGATATCTCCACCGTAACATTTTGCTAACACGTCTTTACGAATAGCACGGATACTTTCGCGGGCGATAATTCGAGCACCAATTGCTGCCTGAATAGGAACTTCAAACTGCTGGCGAGGGATTAACTCACGGAGTTTGCCCGTCATCATTACTCCGTATGCATAGGCCTTATCTCTGTGAACAATTGCGCTAAATGCATCAACTGCCTCCCCCTGCAACAAGATGTCGACCTTTACCAGATTGCCTTCAGCATCGCCCTTTTCTTCATAATCAAGGGATGCGTAACCTTTAGTACGGCTCTTGAGTTGATCAAAGAAATCAAAGACAATTTCAGCTAACGGAAGGTCATAGCGGATTTCAACTCTGTCTTCAGAGATGTAATCCATTCCTAATAGAACTCCACGTCGATCTTGGCAGAGCTCCATGATCGTTCCAATGAACTCTGCTGGCGCCAAAATTGTAGATTTAACAATTGGCTCTAATACAGCTGCAACTTTTCCTTCTGGAAACTCTGATGGATTAGTAACACGTACAGATTTTCCATCATCCATCGTTACGTTATAGACAACGTTGGGAGCAGTAGAGATCAAATTCAACTTATGTTCACGCTCTAAACGCTCGCGAACAATCTCCATATGAAGCAGCCCAAGGAAGCCACATCGAAAGCCAAAACCAAGTGCTGCAGAGCTTTCTGGTTCATAAACCAATGCCGCATCATTTAACTGTAATTTATCTAGTGCTTCTCGAAGAATTGGAAAATCTGCACCATCTAATGGAAATAGACCAGAGAAAACCATTGGCTTAGGATCTTTATATCCAGAAAGTGCTTCTTTAGTTGGATTGTTATAGGTAGTAATCGTGTCACCTACACGTGATTGGCGAACATCTTTTACTCCAGTAATTAAGTAACCCACTTCGCCAACGCCAAGTCCCTTACCTGCAATTGGCTCCGGAGAAATTACTCCAACTTCCAATGCTTCATGGCGCACGCCAGTTGAAAACATCTGAATCTGCTCACGTGGTGATAAATGTCCATCTACAACTCGAACATAGGTAACTACGCCGCGATAGGAGTCATAGACAGAGTCAAAGATAAGTGCCCGTGCTGGTGCATTGGGATCACCCACGGGTGCTGGAATTTGGGCAACGATTTGATCTAGAAGTTCTGCAACGCCATCTCCAGTTTTTCCGGACACACGCAAACAATCTTCGGGCTGGCATCCGATTAATCTGGCAAGTTCGGCTGCAAACTTGTCGGGTTGGGCATTGGGTAGATCGATCTTATTGAGAACAGGAATAATCGTTAGATTGTTCTCCATTGCAAGATAGAGATTGGCCAGAGTTTGCGCTTCAATTCCCTGGGCGCAATCGACCAGTAGTACAGCTCCTTCACATGCAGCAAGTGAGCGTGATACTTCGTAGGTAAAATCAACGTGACCTGGAGTATCGATCATGTTTAAAATGTATTCCTGGCCATCTATTGATGAGCGCCATGGCAAACGAACTGCTTGAGACTTAATTGTGATTCCACGTTCGCGTTCGATATCCATACGATCTAGATACTGAGCACGCATGTTTCTTGCCTCTACAACTTCAGTGATTCCCAACATTCGATCGGCAAGTGTTGATTTACCGTGATCAATATGGGCAATGATGCAGAAGTTACGAATCTGCGCCGGATTTGTAGATGCTGGTTGCGGAGCCTTAGCAAGTGAAATTGCAGGCATGAACCTA
>CAEZTN010000019.1_pt1 | contig 17398 bp, 17 predicted proteins | sample 7264231 | NCBI WGS metagenome assembly CAEZTN01 (sample SAMEA6813805, study PRJEB35770) | uncultured Actinomycetes bacterium | biome: Freshwater; feature: Freshwater reservoir; material: water | place: Czech Republic | collected 2017-08-18 | depth 0.5m m
ATTATTGAATGAAATTAACAAAGGAGGACCCATGGAGGGTCAAGAGGTTCAGTCAGCCGTTGCAGTTATCGATAACGGAAAATTTGGAAAACGAGAGATTCGTTTTGAAACAGGACGCTTAGCGCGTCAAGCAGCAGGTGCTGCAGCAGTTTATCTAGATGATCAGACAATGATTTTCTCAGCTACAACTGCATCAAAAACACCCAAAGATCAATTTGATTTCTTCCCATTGACAGTTGATGTTGAAGAGAAGATGTATGCAGTTGGTCGAATCCCAGGGTCATTCTTTAGACGTGAAGGTCGCCCCTCAGAGGATGCAATTCTTACGTGTCGTTTGATTGACCGTCCATTGCGCCCTTCATTTGTTAAGGGTCTTCGCAACGAAGTTCAAATCGTTGTGACAGTAATGGCACTTGATCCTGACCACATGTATGACGTAATTGCGATTAACGCTGCGTCAATGTCAACACAACTTGCAGGTCTTCCATTTTCTGGTCCTATCGGTGGCGTGCGTGTAGCACTCATCGAGGGACAGTGGATTGCTTTTCCTAATCACTCACAGGTTGCAAACGCAGTCTTTGACATGGTTGTTGCTGGTCGCGTTAATGATGGCGACGTAGCAATCATGATGGTTGAAGCTGAAGCAACAGAGCGAACAATTGAATTAATTAAGGGTGGGGCACCAACTCCCACTGAAGAAGTAGTTGCACAAGGCCTTGATGCAGCAAAACCATTTATCAAGATTCTCTGTGATGCACAGGCCAAACTTGCAAAAGTTGCCGCTAAGCCAACAGCAGAGTTCCCAGTTTTCTTGGATTACCAAGATGATGTTTTTGCAGCAGTTGAAAAGTCTGCAAGTACTGACCTTGCAAAAGCTTTAACAATTGCAGGAAAGCAAGAGCGCGAAACAAAGATTGATGAAATTAGCGCATCCACAAAAGAGTCCGTTGGGGCAGCTTTTGAAGGTCGCGAAAAAGAAGTTTCAGCAGCGTTTCGTTCTCTGACCAAAAAGCTTGTTCGCCTTCGCGTTCTTAAGGACAAAATTCGCATCGATGGTCGCGGCTTGCGCGATATTCGTGCCCTGTCTGCAGAGGTTGAAGTAATTCCACGCGTTCACGGATCAGCGATTTTCGAACGTGGAGAAACGCAGATCCTAGGAATTACAACGTTAAATATGTTGAAGATGGAACAACAGCTAGACACGTTGAATCCTGAAAACCATAAGCGTTACATGCACAACTACAACTTCCCACCATATTCAACGGGTGAGACTGGTCGAGTTGGCACACCAAAGCGTCGCGAAATTGGTCACGGTGCGCTAGCAGAGCGTGCATTGATTCCAGTTCTACCAACACGTGAAGAATTCCCTTACGCAATTCGTCAGGTCTCTGAAGCGTTAGGTTCAAATGGTTCAACTTCTATGGGTTCTGTTTGTGCTTCAACTCTTGCTCTCTACAACGCTGGTGTTCCACTACGCGCTCCAGTTGCAGGAATTGCAATGGGTCTGATCTCAGATTCAGTTGATGGAAAAGTTGAATATGTTGCTTTAACTGACATTCTCGGTGCAGAAGATGCATTTGGAGATATGGACTTTAAAGTCGCGGGAACGAAAGATTTTGTTACAGCGTTGCAGCTTGACACCAAACTCGATGGAATCCCTGCATCAGTTCTTGCTGGCGCACTCCTTCAAGCTAAAGAGGCTCGTCTTGCAATCCTTGATGTGATGAATGAAGCTATTGATGGGCCTGATGAGATGAGCCCATTTGCTCCTCGCATTATCTCTGTCAAGATTCCAGTTGATCAGATTGGCGCAGTCATTGGGCCTAAGGGAAAGATCATTAACCAGATTCAAGAAGAGACTGGCGCAGATATTTCAATCGAAGATGATGGAACAATTTACATCGGTGCAACCGATGGACCATCAGCTGAAGCTGCTCGTGCTCAAATCAATGCAATTGCAAACCCACAGATGCCTGAAGTTGGCGAACGATACCTAGGTACCGTCGTCAAGCTTGCAGCATTCGGTGCCTTCATCTCATTGATGCCAGGTAAAGATGGCTTGCTCCACGTGTCTCAGATTCGCAAGATGCACGGCGGAAAGCGCATCGAAAACCTTGAAGAAGTTATGAAGGTTGGCGACAAGATTCAAGTTGAGATCGGTGAGATTGATCCAAAGGGCAAGCTTTCTTTGGTGCCAGTCCTTGAAGATGGAACAACTGGTTCAGCTGAATAAATGAGCGTTCGTCGTTCTGTTTTACCTAGCGGTCTGCGTATCGTTACTGAAGAAGTTCCTTCGGTACGCAGCGCCGCAATTGGTATTTGGGTCAATGTTGGTTCACGTGATGAAACCCCGGCAGTTGCTGGGGCTTCTCACTTTCTAGAGCATTTACTTTTTAAAGGCACCAACCGCCGTAACGCTCTTGAAATCTCCTCAGCCATCGAATCTGTCGGTGGTGAGATGAATGCGTTTACGAGCAAGGAATACACCTGCTACTACGCACGTGTCATTGATACTGATTTACCTATGGCAATTGATGTCATCTCTGATCTGATTACCTCTTCGATTGTCACAGCCTTAGATGTCGATGCTGAGCGCAAGGTAGTTCTAGAAGAGATTGCAATGCGCGATGATGATCCAAGTGATCTAGTCCATGATCTCTACGCCGAAACATATTATGGTGACACCCCTCTTGGGCGACCAATACTTGGCACAAATGAATCAATTAAGGCCATGAGCCGAAATTCAGTTTTTAACTACTACAAAAAGCGCTATTCGCCGCAGGATTTAGTCGTTGCCGTTGCTGGAAATATCAAGCATAAAAAAGTAGTCGCGATGGTTGAGCAAGCGTTATCTCACGATGGATTTTTAGATTGCCAGGGCGCACCTGTGATTCGCCCAAATACCCCAGTGCGAAAGAGCGTTCAAAAATCAGTTGGGATAATTACTCGCCCAACTGAACAGGCACACATGTTCTATGGCATGGAAGGTGTTGCGCGCCATGACGATCGTCGATTTGCTATGGGAGTTTTAGCATCAGCGTTAGGTGGCGGAATGTCATCTCGATTATTTCAAGAGATTCGTGAAAAGCGTGGTTTGGCTTATTCTGTCTACGCATATGCTCAACAGTTTGCCGGAAGCGGGCAAATTGGATTCTATGCTGGCTGTAATCCAAGCAAGGCGATTGAAGTAGTTGAGATTATCCGTGAAGTACTTACCGATGTTGCAGACAATGGAATGTCTCATGAAGAAATTGAACGCGCCAAGGGTGCGGTCAGAGGCTCACTTGTATTGAGCCAGGAAGATTCCGGATCTCGAATGAGCAGAATAGGCAAGAATGAAATTGTCTACGGCCATGTAATGGGATTTGATGAGATTTTGAAGGCAGTTTCAGCCGTTAACTCGCAGGAAATCAAGGAAATTGCTAGCGAGTTTCTAACAAAAACGCCTACCCTTGCACTTGTGGGTCCATTTAAAAGTGAATCGAAATTTGAGAAGGTGCTTGCGCGATGATTAAAGTCGGAGTTCTTGGGGCCAATGGCCGCATGGGCAGTGAAGTAGTTAAAGCTGTTTCATCTGCGCAGGGTTTGGATTTAGTTGCAACTTTAGATCTCGGTGACTCGCTTGAAAAATTTGTCACATCCGGGGCTGAAGTAGTTGTTGATTTTACTACTCCAAATGCAGTTATGGGCAATCTTGAATTTCTCATCAAAGCTGGCATCAATGCCGTTGTTGGAACAACAGGATTTGATGATGTGAAAATTGCAAAAATTCAATCATTACTCAAGGATCATCCATCAGTTGGAGTTTTGATTGCACCAAACTTTGCTATTGGCGCAGTGCTGATGATGGAATTTGCCGAGAAAGCTGCGCGCTACTTTGAGTCAGCTGAAATTATTGAACTACATCATCCCGATAAAGTTGATGCACCATCTGGAACTGCTGCGCGAACTGCCCAGTTAATGAGCCAAGCTCGAAAGAACGCAGGCCTTTCAAAGATGCCCGATGCAACTACTACTTCAATTGAAGGAGCCCGGGGCGCAATCGTGGGAGATATTCCGGTTCACTCGGTACGTGCTCGCGGTTTAGTTGCACATCAAGAAGTTATTTTTGGTGGCCTTGGTGAGACTTTAACAATTAGACATGATTCACTTGATCGGGCCGGTTTTATGCCTGGAGTAATTCTCGGAGTTCGCAAGATTGTTGAAAATCCTGGTCTGATTCATGGCCTTGAAAAATTCATGTAACTAAGGAGTGTAAAAATGTCAAAGGATCAAATAGTTTTTTATGGAGCTGATTGGTGCGGAGACTGTCGTCGATCTAAAAGGCTTCTTGAAGAGTTAAATGTTGAATACACACTCATTGATACTGAAAAGACAGAGGGTGCTGCCCAGAAAGTAATAGAGATAAATGGGGGAGCACAATCAATTCCCGTTATTGTCTTTTCTGATTCAACTCATCTAACGGAGCCATCAGATAATGAGCTAAAGGCGAAACTTGCTTCACTTAAACTGATTTAGTTTCTAAGTTCTATTTGTCCTGAAAAAAAGGCTAGAAAAGATTGTAAACAATGGCTGAGGAAACCGCCGCAGAGATTACAACGATAGGAAAAGGTGCCTTTAGTAGTTGCGCTGTTATTGCTACGGCTAAACCAACAATGCGCTGATCAACAACTAGAGTTGTTTTATCTGTGAAGCTTTGAACTGAAACAAGGGCGCTAAGTAGGGCTATTGGAATAAGGGCGTTAACTCTTTGAATTTTAGGATGGGATAACCAACGCTCAGGAACAGAGTGTCCAGAGTACTTAAGCACAAAGGCCACCACGCTAGTTCCCAGCGTTGCAATCCAAAAAGCGTTCATCGGCGCACTCCAACGGCAATTGCGATAAAGGCCGTGGCAATAATGGGTAATCCGGCAGGAAGAATCGGAGTCATTGCCACTGCAAATATTGCGCAGGCAATTGCTAGAAACCTTTCACTTGTCGAAGTGAGTCGAGGCCACAGTAAACCTAAAAAGGCAGCTGGTACTGCAGCATCTAAACCAAAGCTTCGAACATCTCCCATAGCTTGTGCGCCCAGCGCACCAGCCAAAGTGAACAAATTCCAAAAGACAAAAACGCCAATTCCGGTATACCAAAAACCTTTTTGAACAGCCTCGTTACCTCGTTGTTCTTGACCCAGTGCGACCCCAGTGGACTCGTCAATCGTTATCTGTGCTGCCAGAACTCGTTTTAATCCTTTAACACGCAAACGCGGGGCCATGATTACTCCATAGAGTGCGTTACGTGTTCCAAGAAGTGAAGCAGTTGCAATGGCAGTTATTGGACTTCCGCCAGATCCAATAACGCCAACTACAGCAAACTGCGAAGCACCAGAGAATATGAGCAAAGACAAAAGACAGGCCTGCAGTACAGAAAAACCATTTGCAACGGCGGCTGCCCCAAATGCGACTCCGCTCGCCCCAACAGTGATGGAAACGCTTAGTGAATCGCGCAAAGTAGGGGAGAAGTGTTTGGACACGCGGACATTCTGCCGTATAAATGCGGGGGCCGATAGGGGCAAATAGATAGGGTTGAATAATGAGTGAAAATACTGCGATGAACGAGATTATTTACCGTGACGATGTAACAGTTGAACTAGTTAAGGCAAGTGCAAGTGATGCAGATGTTATTTGGGCGGCAAGAGTTTCTACAGCCGGCGAGCAGTCCTTAGATGAAATTGGAGAGGATCCAGCGCGATCTGCAGGGTTGATTAACTATCTGGCCCGTGAACGTCACGGCTCTCCCTTTGAACATACGTCCATGACATTTTTTGTCTCAGCGCCAATTTTTGTCTTTCGCGAATTCATGCGCCACCGTATTGCTTCTTATAATGAAGAAAGTGGTCGCTACCGCGAATTAAATCCAGTTTTCTATATTCCATCAAAAGAGAGAAAGCTTGTTCAAGTTGGAAAAACTGGTTCATACACCTTTGAAGATGGAACTAAAGAGCAGTATGAGGTATCAGTTAAAGCGATGAAAGACGCATACGTCATTGCCTACGAGAGTTATAAAAAAATGCTTGATGCAGGAGTTGCGCGTGAAGTTGCCCGTGTAGTTTTGCCAGTATCAACATACTCATCGATGTATGTTTCGATGAATGCTCGCGCACTTATGAACTTCTTGTCACTTCGTACTGCGCGGGAAGGATCGCATTTTCCAAGCTATCCGCAACGTGAAATTGAGATGGTTGCCGAGTTAATGGAAGCCGAATTTGCGAAATTGATGCCGCTTACATACGCAGCCTTTGAAAAGTCTGGACGAATCGCCCCATAGAACGGGTAGAGTTCGCCCTATGACAACGAACGCTCCATTTGGTCGTCTTTTGACCGCGATGGTTACCCCATTTAAAAAAGATGGAGCAATCGATTGGGCTGGTATTGAAAAACTTGCTGACCACCTTGTACAAAGTGGTCATGATGGAATTGTCGTAAACGGTACAACTGGTGAAGCTCCAACAACTAAGTCATCAGAAAAAGAAGAGATTATTAAAGTTGTTCGAAAGACCGTAGGGGCGAAAGTTAAGGTTCTATCTGGTGCTGGAGATAATGAAACTGAGTATTCAATCAATCAGGCCAAACGCACGCAACAGGCCGGCGCTGATGGACTACTTGTTGTAACTCCTTACTATAACAAACCACCTCAGGCTGGAATCGAGGCGCACTTTCGCGCAGTAGCAGATGCAACCGATCTTCCGATGATGATGTATGACATTCCTGGCAGAACTGGAGTTCCGATTGAGCCTGACACAATCGTTCGATTGTCAGAGCATCCACGCATCGTTGCACTCAAAGATGCCAAGGGAGATGTTGCATCAACCTCTTGGGTGATCAAGCGTTGTGGAATTCCTGTTTATTCGGGAGATGACATTCTTAATCTGCCATTGCTTTCTGTTGGCGCTGTTGGTTTTGTTTCGGTGTGCGGTCATACAGTAGGTATAGATTTACGTGAGATGCTTGATTCCTGGTTTGCTGGTAACTCGAACAGAGCATTAGAAATTCATCAAAAACTCTTGCCGGTCTACACGGGCACATTCCGCACTCAAGGAGCAATCCTTACAAAAGCTGCACTTAACTTAATGGGTTTGCCAGGTGGCCATACGCGTCTTCCGCTCGTCGATGCAACAGATGCGCAAATTGCGCAGTTGCGCGATGATCTTCGCGCTGGTGGCGTAACAGTTAAATAATGAATCATCCTCACCCAAATTTAAATACCCCACCAAAGTTGGTCGATGGGGGCTTGCGTATCGTTGCATTAGGAGGGCTAACTGAGATCGGTCGAAACATGACCGTATTTGAGTATAAATCCAAACTTCTGATAGTTGACTGCGGTGTTTTGTTTCCAGAGGATACTCAACCAGGTATTGATTTGATTTTGCCAGATTTTTCATACATTAGAGATCGTTTAGATGATGTTGTGGGCATATTTCTAACCCATGGACATGAAGATCATATTGGCGCAGTTCCTTATTTGCTGCGAGAGCGTGGCGACATCGCAATTTATGGATCAGCCTTAACTCTTGCATTGATTACCGCCAAATTAAAGGAACATCGAATTTCACCTTTGACTCGCGTAGTTAAAGAAGGTGGCATCGAAGACATTGATCCTTTCACTTTAGAATTTGTCGCAGTTAATCACTCCATTCCTGATGCATTGGCCGTTGTCATAAACACAAGTGCGGGACGTGTTTTAGCTACTGGTGATTTTAAAATGGATCAACTTCCACTTGATGGTCGGATTACAGATTTACGAACCTTTGCCCGACTGGGTGAAGAGGGTGTTGATCTGTTCATGGTCGATTCAACTAATGCCGATATTCCAGGATTTACTCCATCAGAGCGCGAAATCATGCCAGCTCTTAACCGAGTTATTTCATCGACTAGACGAAGAGTAATCGTTGCATCCTTTTCATCACATGTTCATCGAGTGCAGCAGGTTATAGATACTGCTGCATTGCATGGTCGCAAGGTTGTATTCATTGGGCGTTCAATGGTTCGCAATATGAAGATTGCAGAAGAGATGGGTTACTTAAAAGTTCCGTCTGATCTTGTCATTGATGCTAAAGATCTTGACCAGTTCGATGACAATGTGGTTTTAATCTGCACAGGTTCACAAGGAGAACCAATGGCAGCCTTATCCAGAATGGCCAATGGAGATCACCAGATACGGGTAGGTGAGGGAGATACGGTTATTTTGGCATCTTCTTTAATTCCCGGAAATGAAAATTCAGTGTTTCGCATCATTAATGAACTCACTAGATTCGGAGCAAAAGTAGTCCATAAAGCTAATGCAATGGTTCATGTTTCAGGACATGCTGCAGCGGGTGAACTTCTCTACTGCTACAACATCGTCAAGCCAAAATATGTAATGCCGATACATGGTGAATGGCGCCATTTAAAGGCAAATGCTGAGTTGGCGATTGAATCAGGCGTTGCGCGTGGGAACACTTTTATAGTCGACAACGGCGTTGTGCTTGACATGATTAATCACGAAGTCGAAGTGGTGGGAGCTGTACCTTGTGGCTTCGTCTTTGTTGATGGTCAAAGTATTGGTGATATTACGGAAAGCTCTCTTAAGGATCGTCGAATTCTTGGTGAAGAGGGATTTATCTCCTGTGTGGTTGTAGTTGATTCACAGAGTGGCAAAATAGTTGCAGGCCCAGATATTCATGCACGTGGTTTCAATGAAGATGAAGCCATGTTTGATGAAGTAAAACTTAGAATTGAAAAAGCACTTGAGCGGGCCGTCGTCGATGGAATAAATGGAACTCATCAACTTTCACAAATAGTAAGAAAAACCATTGGAGGATGGGTTGGGGGCGAACATCGCCGCAAGCCAATGATTGTTCCTGTTGTTATTGAGGTTTAGTTCTGGCTTTCACCATCGATATTTTTTGTGGGGTTTAGGTAGTGGGTTTAGTTAGCCCTGAAAAGTGCGGCGAGCCTAGTAGGTTAGGTTTTATTCAACCTTTAAGATCACTCGTGTGGCAAAAAGAAAAAAATCTAAAGGCTCTTCTAGGTCGATAGGTAATGCCTTCGCTCGATTGATTGGTTCAATTTGGCGTTTTTTTGCAAAAGGCTTAGGAAGTAGCGTTCGATTTTTAGCACGGGGTGCACGAGAGTTAGATCCTGTACATCAACGTGACGGCATTGCTTTTTTAATTCTAATCATGGCCCTGATTGCTACAGCAGGCACTTGGTTTAATGCAGACAACATAGTCGGACGAAATGTCTATTCAGTTATATATGGTGGATTCGGTCGACTAGGAGTTTTAACACCATTACTTCTCATTTATTTTGCAATAAGGCTTTTTCGAGTTCCAGATGACTCGCAAGCAACAGGTCGCATCATTATTGGAACGTTTACCCTTTTACTTTCGACAACAGGTTTGGCTCACCTAATCAATGGCTCTGTCGGAACAGGTGCCACTGCAATGCGAGAAGGTGGCGGTTGGCTAGGGTATGCCGTTTCAACACCACTTGTCTCTTTGATGACATCGGTGTTGGTCTATCCAATTTTGATCATTGTCTTAATCTTTGCAATTTTGGTTATTACGGCAACACCGGTTTCCCTTCTCTTGTCACGGTTTACGGGAACAAGTAAGTGGCTATGGAATAAAAGGCCAGAACGAAAAGTGCGAATCGAATCTGACTTTGAGATTACCGATACTCCTCCCTTTGAATCACCAGTTGTTGCTGCTTGGAATGATCAAAATCTTGAATACGGTGAAGATGCTATCGATGAGCTTGATGAAGAATCCTTTGACGAAGAGTTCACTGTTGAAGTGCCAGTCAATCCTGTTGCCATCAACTCTGAAAAGATAACAAGTAACAAAAGACCTGAACAGTTACTACTAACGGCTGATAGTAATTATGAATTACCAGCACCAGATCTCCTGCGAACAGGTCCTGCATCAAAAGCGAAAAGCAAGGCTAATGATGCAGTAGTTGCCGCACTCACCGAAGTTTTCTTGCAATTTGAGATAGATGCTCTGGTCACAGGATTTATGCGCGGTCCTACCGTTACTCGATATGAGGTAGAGCTTGGAAACGCCGTAAAAGTAGAGCGCATTACCGCACTTGCAAAAAACATCTCATACGCAGTTGCAAGCGGTGACGTTCGTATACTTTCGCCAATCCCTGGTAAGTCTGCAGTGGGAATTGAGATTCCAAATGCTGACCGAGAGATTGTTGCATTAGGTGATGTGCTGCGTTCTACGGTTGCGGGTCAAGATTTACATCCCATGTTGGTTGCACTTGGTAAAGATGTCGAGGGTAATTTCATCTGTGCGAATCTGGCAAAAATGCCACATTTGCTTGTTGCCGGTGCAACGGGCGCCGGAAAATCTTCGATGATTAATGCGATGATTACATCAATTTTGATGCGCTCTACCCCCGATGATGTTCGTTTAGTTTTAATCGATCCAAAACGAGTAGAGCTGACTGCTTATGAAGGAATACCACATTTAATTACACCGATTATTACTAATCCAAAGAAAGCTGCAGATGCTCTCACGTGGGTGGTTCGTGAAATGGACCTTCGTTATGAAGACCTCTCCACATTTGGTTTTAGACACATCGATGATTTCAATAAGGCTGTGCGGGCTGGCAAAGTTGTAGTCCCCGAAGGTAGTGATCGCACTGTCGAGCCTTATCCATATTTATTGGTGATAATTGATGAGCTTGCTGATCTCATGATGGTTGCGGCTAAAGAGGTTGAAGAATCTGTTGTACGAATTACTCAGCTTGCACGCTCTGCAGGTATTCACTTAGTTCTAGCTACCCAGCGTCCATCTGTAGATGTAGTTACAGGTTTGATTAAAGCAAACGTTCCTTCACGACTTTCATTTGCAACCAGCTCTTTAGCCGATAGCCGAGTAATTCTAGATACGCCTGGTGCGGAAAAACTTGTCGGTCAAGGTGATGGTCTATTTATTCCTATGGGGGCAAGTCGCGCAATTCGAATTCAAGGTGCATATGTTTCTGAACGTGAAATTGAAGCAGTTACTACTCATGTTAAGAAACAGTTAAAGCCTCGTTATAGAGAGGATGTAACTGCGCCACAAAATCATCCAAAGTTAGACAATAAAGAAATTGGTGATGATTTAGATATTTTGTGCCAAGCTGTTGAGTTGGTTGTGGGTACGCAGTTTGGTTCTACATCCATGTTGCAGAGAAAACTTAGAGTCGGGTTTGCAAAAGCTGGTCGTCTTATGGATTTAATGGAGTCACGTGGAATAGTCGGACCGTCTGAGGGTTCTAAGGCTAGAACGGTATTGATCAAAGCCGATGATCTAGATTCGGTCTTAGCGACATTGCGAGATTACTAGGGCAGAGATTTACGCCTAGTAATCATCAGATACATCTCATCTTCACCAAATGGGGGACTACTCACCCCATTTATTCACACCATTTTCATTGTGCCCTTCTGGCCCCAGGTCTTACAATTTGATGTCCATCAGATTCTTTTTTGATTTTTAAGGATTGTTATGTCCCTAGGTTCAATGATTACTAAGGCACGCAAAGATGCGGGCTTTAGTATTGACGACCTTTCGGATGCAACAAACATCCGTGGCGCATTATTGCGAGAGATGGAAGCTGATCAATTCACCAATTGTGGCGGTGAGACTTATGCTCGCGGACACCTTAGAAACATTGCAAAAAAACTCAACATCGATCCACAGCCGTTATTGGATACTTATGAGAGCGAACAAGGTCAATCGGTTAGATCGATTCAAGATCTTTGGGTAGAAAACTCTCTCATGGAAGAGCCAGGTGAGCCGCGCAAAGTTTCCTGGAAAGTACTTGCTGGAATTTCGATTGCCTCATTATTGGTCGTTGGGTTAGCACAGGTTATTTTTTCAAGCAGTTCTGATTCACCTATCCCAACTCCGATTACAACACCGAATGCAACTTCATCGACAACGGAAGAGCAATCAGAGATAGTCTCAGATGGAACTAAGGTTGAAATAGTAATCACCGCATCAAGAGCAAGAAGCTATTTATTGATCAGTGATGAATCAGGACAGGTTCTCTTTGATGGTCAAATTTCTCTGGGTGAAGAAAAAATCTACTCATCAACATCAAAGTTGACCCTTAAAGTAGGCAATGCTGGGGCGCTTGATCTAAAAGTTAATGGAAAAGCAGTCCCACCTATCGGTACACCAGGACAGGTAGTGACCGTAACCTACGGATTAGATTCCTAAAAACCTTAAACACGGTAAGATCGCGCAAATGAAGCGCACTGTTGCAGTTGTGACGATGGGTTGCGCGCGCAATGAAGTTGATTCTGAAGAGTTAGCTGGACGCCTTGAAGCAGATGGTTGGACCCTTGTTGATGATGTTGAATCAGCAGAAGTTGCACTTGTTAACACATGTGGATTTATCGAGTCTGCAAAAAAAGATTCCGTCGACGCACTTCTTGAAGCAAATTCCCTTAAAGGCCATGGAGTTACCCGCGCTGTTGTGGCAGTAGGTTGCATGGCAGAGCGTTATGGAAATGAGTTAGCTCAGGCACTACCGGAAGCTGATGCAATTCTGGGCTTTGATGATTACAAGGATATTTCAGCACGCCTTCAAGCTATAGTCGGCGGTCAATCACACACGGCACATGTTCCACGTGATCGCAGGGCTCTACTTCCTATCGCTCCAGCAGAGCGTGCAACATCTAAAGAAGTTGAAGAGTTTTCAAGAAAAAGATTAGGAACTGCGCCGTGGGCACCGCTAAAGATCGCTTCAGGCTGTGATCGCAGGTGCTCATTTTGCGCTATTCCCTATTTTCGTGGCTCATTTGTTTCTCGAAGACCAACAGAAATTATTAAGGAAGCACAGTGGTTGGCTGACAATGGCGTAACTGAGCTGTTCTTAGTCAGTGAAAATACAACCTCGTATGGAAAAGATTTAAGCGATTTACAGTTAATGGAGAAAATCCTCCCAGAGATTGCAGGGTTATCAGGTGTTGAAAGAGTCCGGCTTTCCTACCTTCAACCTGCAGAGATGCGACCAACCCTGCTTCAAGCCATGATTGCAACAGAGAAAGTTGCGCCGTATTTTGACTTATCTTTTCAACACACAAGCCCTTCAGTACTACGACGAATGAGACGTTTTGGTGATGCAGATAAGTTCTTGCATTTGATTAATCAAATTAGGGCACTTTCACCTGAAGCCGGCATTCGTTCTAACTTTATTGTGGGTTTTCCGGGCGAGAGCCAAGAGGATTTTGATGACCTAGCTAAGTTTATTTCTGATGCAAAACTAGATGCAGTTGGAATCTTTGGATACTCCGATGAGGACAATACAGAGGCGCTTAATCACACAGATAAAATCGACGCAGATGTAATTGCGCAGCGAGTTGAAACATTGTCATCTCTTGCCGATGAAATGGTTTCACTGCGTGCTCAAGCCAGAATTGGTGAAACCATTCGAGTTTTAATTGAGGATCAAGACCTGCAAGAAGGTAGAGCTGCACATCAAGGCCCTGAAGTTGATGGGACGACTACTTTTATTGGAAGTGATTTTCGGGTTGGTCAATATGTAGATGCGATAGTCATTGATTCAATGGGCGCGGACTTGGTGGCAAAACCGCTATGAGGATTCCAAAGTTTGTCACTCCAAACCTTATTACGGTTTTAAGAGTGGCATTTGTACCGGTTGGCGCCTTTGCCTTGTTTAAAAACGGGGGCGACGATCCCATGTGGCAGTACATCTCATGGACAATATTTTTTATTCTTGGTCTATCTGACATTCTAGATGGCAAGCTTGCAAGAAGTCGCGGCGCTGTTACTGAGCTTGGAAAGTTTTTAGATCCTGTAGCAGATAAATTGATGCTAGGCACGGCTATGGTTTCATTGTCTATTTTAGAGAGAATGCCGTGGTGGATTACTGTTGTGATCTTAACTCGAGAAATTGGCGTGACAGTTTTGCGATTGTCCGTTCTTAAGCGCGGAGTAATTCCTGCCAATAAGGGAGGAAAAATTAAGGCAATGATGCAATCCTTTGGAGTTGGCTTTTATGTCCTACCGCTGAGCCCATCTTTGTTCTGGTTTCGAGATGGATTTATGTATATCGCGATAATTCTTACTATCCTTACTGGTATCTATTATGTAAAATCGGCATTCTCTCCTAACTCACCAGAAACCCAGTAGATTTAAAACCCAATAGATTTATCACCTAGTAGCAGTATGAATAGAAAAGAGCAGACCGTGTTGCGATCAGATGAGGATGGTGGCTTAGTTAGCCAAATCATCGATGCATTGCGTCAAAACGGTGAAACTGTAAGCACTGCCGAGTCCATTACTGGTGGATCAATTAGTTCTGCTTTGGTAGGAGTGCCCGGTGCTTCTGAAATCTTTAAGGGCGGGATAACTGCCTATAGCGACGAAGTGAAAGTTGCTCAATTAAAAGTTGATCAAAAACTCATAGAGAAATACTCCGCCATTAGTGAACAGGTTGCAGATGCAATGGCGCAAGGTGCGCTCCAAACATTTAGGACTACCTGGGCTATTGCAACAACTGGAGTTGCAGGTCCCGGTCCAGTCGGTTCCCATGCTGCCGGAACTGTCTGGGTCTCTATTCGGGGGCCCGTTAACCAAACAACGGCGTTAGCCCTATCTGGTGAGCGTGAAATCGTGCGAAACGCTGCTACATCAAGCGCGATAGCCGCCTTTGCGCGTATCCTTAATACTCGAGTTTAGATTTTGGCATGAAGCTAAAATAGAAACCTAGTAATCCAAGCGTGATGATTGATAGCAAGAAAGGAAATGACAATGGTTCTAGTACGTGATGCTGTTGGACAAATCCTTCGTTCTGCGCGCACTGAGCAAGGACGAACTTTGCGAGATGTTGCACGTGATGCACGAGTTTCTCTTGGTTACTTATCGGAAGTAGAGCGTGGACAAAAAGAAGCATCTTCTGAACTGCTCAGTGCAATTTGTTCTGCGCTAGGTCTTACATTGTCTGGAGTCTTTAGCGATGTTTCAGAAGAGCTTAAGAGTCGAGAGGGTCTCACTCTCACTGTTGTCGATGCCGCTTAATAAGTACGCGCCTCAAGTAGCAAATCATCGCCGTACACAGGTAGCTATTCTCGAAGGTGCAAAAGCATTAATTGCAACTGTTGGATTGAAAAAAATGTCCATGATCGAAATTGCAGATCTTTCGCAGGTCTCTCGGGCAACTTTATATAATCATTACCGCGATAAGGACAGCGTTCTGCGCGCACTCTGTGAATCAGAGGCAGAAAGATTTGTGAATCTAGCGCGAAATAGTCCTAGCGCAATTGAAGCTCTAGAAAAGATCTCCGTAGAGATAAGTCAGGATAAAGCTTTAGAGAATATGCGAAAAACCGATCCTGAAACATTGACTCTATTTCTTACAGCTCAGGAAGACCGGTTGTGGAAGGCAGTTTCGGCGGCTATTTCTTTAGTTGTAAGTAATCCGGTAGTTAGTGAATTGACGGTTCGCTGGTTAATTGGTCAGGCTTTACACCCTTTGACACCCATGCAATCGCGCCAACAGGCAGAGGCGATTATCAACAGTGCGAATCTCTGATTTGCGTGAGCGCATTACGCTCTCTTTTGGTGAATCATGGGCACCATCTTTTTCATCAGATATAGCGATCTCTGAACTTGGAAGTAAGTCAGTTAATGAAGCGTTAACAGCTGGATTTGAACCAGATGTGATTTGGAAAGCTGTGTGTAAGGCCCATCCTGTTCAGACAGAAAAATACAGGTATTAGCAGTGCCTATTGAAGCAAAGGTTTTTACCGAAAATGAGGAACTTCCTGCACTAGTTCTTGTGCACGGATTAGGTTCTGCAGGAAGTATCTGGAAATCACTACTGCCACAGCTCAAAGGCCACTTCACTGTCTATGCCTTAGATCTACCAGGACATGGAGATGCAGATTTGGTTAACAATGAGCAGCTAGATCCCAAATCATTGGCTCGTTCAATTATTTCGACTATGCGCACCCAATACAACGTTTCCACAATGCACGTTGCTGGAAACTCGCTTGGAGGATGGATAGCTTTAGAGATGGGCGCTGTGGCACCAAAAAACGTTTCAAGTGTAACCGCTTTGGCACCTGCCGGACTTTGGCATCAAGTGCCAACATCAAAATTTCCACCAAGTATATTTGCAAGAATTCTTGCCAAGATTTCTCAGTATTTTATGCGGCTTGCATATCGCATACCGGCCTTAAAGGCGTTGGGCTATAAAAAGATAACTCATCTATGGAGAGAGTTAAGTTTTGAATCCTGCCGTGACTCTGTCATTGCAATGGCCAATTCAAAGGGATATATGCCTACATGGAGAAGCCTTCTCGGCAAGAAATTTGATTCTCGTATAGATGGATCTGTCGATGTCTCAATCGTCTTTGGCGACTATGACTTAACGTTGCCAGAAAACATTGCGCAGAAACGAGAAGTTGCACCAGAACATGCAGAGTGGATAGTGGTAGAAAATTGTGCCCACGTGATCATGTGGAACTATCCTGATTTAACTGTAGATCTGATTAAGCGAACCGCCCGGATCGCATAGATCGACCCTGAACTCATCTGATCTAGTCGGATCAGATATAGATCTCTAGCACCCAAGGGGTGGATTGATCACCCTTAATCAAGGTACAGGTAAAGCCCTCCTTTAGGATCTGAGTTAATTGCACAGGGTCCTTCGGAGCAGTCTTTGATATCAATATCGCCCGGACAGCTTCACCTCGAATTTTTTTGGACATATGCGTAATCGTTTTTTTGACACCGCCAACTTTTGTAAAGACTTTAATTTCAACGGTTTTTTCAACAGGTGAATGCCATACGCTTTGATAGGTAGATGACCGGCAATCAATAATTAGATCAGCGTTATTCTTATCAAGCTGGGTGCAAACTAACGGTCGCATCTTTGAGTTATCTATCTTCTCTTTGTAGGCCCTAATGACTTTCGTGGGGGAGATCGCGCCATATTTGGCAGAGATTATTGTGATCGCCTTGGCTCCCCGGTTTTGCGCCGCCTTGGGAAGGGTCGACCAGCCCAGCCCCTGATAAAGGACCCCCGTATAGACGGTGATTGCAGGACCGGCGATCGGTGATTTCTTCTCACTAGGGGGCAGAAGGATCAACACGGGGCAAGTATGGTCCTTGATTGCATCTGCGACACGGCCAGAATTGTCAGTGGCTCCTGTTACCTTTCGAACAGATGTTCGGATAGAATTGACTCCGTTGCAAGTGATTGCAGCGTTCAGCCAGAGCGGTTCCAACTTCCGCCCGTTTCTCCACACTCGTTCTCGAGTTGAAGCGGTCCGTCGTTGGGTCTCCGTACCTTCTGGGCCGACACCAAACGATCTGCACACAGCAGAGCGTTCTATCGAAAGGAATG
>CAEZTN010000020.1_pt1 | contig 16002 bp, 14 predicted proteins | sample 7264231 | NCBI WGS metagenome assembly CAEZTN01 (sample SAMEA6813805, study PRJEB35770) | uncultured Actinomycetes bacterium | biome: Freshwater; feature: Freshwater reservoir; material: water | place: Czech Republic | collected 2017-08-18 | depth 0.5m m
GGCAATGATGCAGAAGTTACGAATCTGCGCCGGATTTGTAGATGCTGGTTGCGGAGCCTTAGCAAGTGAAATTGCAGGCATGAACCTAGCCTCGCTTTATAAAGAGAAGTGAATTAACGTGCGCCGGCTTTGGCAGCTGCCTTAGCCATAGAAGACTTTTTATTTGCAGCAGAGTTCTTGTGAAGAACTCCCTTTTGCACAGCAACATCAAGAGATTTAGAAGCAGCGCGAAGTTCTGTTGTGATCGCATTGGCATCACCAGCAGTTAGCGCTTCGCGAAACTTGCGAGCAGCGGTCTTGATAGATGAGCTCACAGACTTATTACGAAGACGTGCCTTCTCGTTTGTCTTGATGCGCTTGATCTGAGACTTGATATTTGCCACTGCGTACTTCTCCGAACGTTAGAGGTGCTCTTGAATGAAGCCTAAGGGTACCCATTTGAGCGCATTGGCTCAAATCGGGGTTGGATTTATGCGGTGATAATCCCTGATGAGGATGCACGACGGCGCTTGCGACCTTTGGGGGCTGCATCGGTATTGGAATTGGCCGAATCACCACTTTGATTCTCTTCATCCTTTGAATCATTAACTTCCTGTGAATCTGACTGATTCAAACTCTCATGATATTCATGGGCGGTTGCATCTACTTCATCTGCATCTTCATGACGAGATGATGGAGTATCAAGTTGAGGCATTGGTGCCTTCATCTTTACAGGCTCCATATGAATATGAATTCCGCGTCCAGCACATGAATCACATGTCGTTGAGAATGCCTCGATTAACCCTTGACCAACGCGCTTACGTGTCATCTGAACAAGGCCAAGTGAAGTAACTTCTGCGACTTGATGCTTAGTGCGATCTCTACCAAGACATTCAACGAGTCGACGAAGGACTGCTTCACGGTTTGATTCCAAAATCATATCGATAAAGTCGATAACAACGATTCCACCTAAGTCACGAAGGCGAAGCTGACGGGCGATTTCCTCTGCAGCTTCCAAGTTGTTCTTGGTAACAGTCTCTTCAAGGTTTCCACCCTTACCAATGAATTTACCGGTGTTCACATCGATAACAATCATTGCCTCGGTTCGATCAATAACTAATGAACCACCAGAGGGTAGATAGACCTTGCGATCAAATGCCTTTGCTAGCTGTTCTTCTACTCTAAAGTCTGCGAAGAGATCTCCGCTTCCTGTGTACTTTTCAATTTTTGTAGTCAACTCTGGAGCAATAAAGCCCAAGTAGTTTGTAACTTCATCCCAAGCTGTTGATCCTTGAACAGTTAACTTTCGGAAATCTTCATTGAAAATATCTCGAATTACGCGCACTGCAAGATCTGGCTCTTGATACAAAGCGGCAGGTGGATGAAAGTTTGGATTCTGACTCTTTGCGTTGATGTCTTCCCATTGAGCCTTAAGGCGAGCAACATCGTTTGTTAAGTCTTCTTCGCTAACTCCTTCGGCGGCTGTACGAACAATGACGCCAGCTTCTTCAGGAATTAAACTCTTCAAAATCGACTTTAAACGTGAGCGCTCTTCTTCGGGCAAACGTTTTGAAATTCCAGACATTCCTCCACCTGGAACATAGACAACATAGCGACCAGGCAATGAAATCTGACTAGTTAGACGAGCACCTTTTTGGCCAATGGGATCTTTTGTCACCTGAACCAAAACTGGTTGACCAGTTTTCAAAACTGTTTCAATTTTTCGTGGTGCGGACTCAGAAATTCCTGCCGCATCCCAGTTGACTTCACCGGCATAAAGAACGGCGTTTCGACCCTTACCAATATCTACGAAAGCTGCTTCCATTGATGGAAGTACGTTTTGAACTCGACCAAGATAGACGTTACCAACATATGAAACGTTGCTATTTCTATTTACATAGTGCTCAACCATGACGCCATCTTCAATGACTGCAATCTGGGTGCGATCTGCGATCTGGCGAACCAACATTTCACGATCAACATTTTCACGTCGAGCTAAGAAATCACCATCGGTAATAATTGTTGGACGCTTGCGATATGGCTCACGATACTCACTGCGACCACCACGGTCATTGCGATCTCCGCGGTCGTTACGGTCGCGACGATTGCGGTTGCGATCATTGCGCTCTGCTCTAGCAGGACGCTCAACTCGTTCGCGTTTTTCACGAACCTTAACAACTGTGATTACGCCATCTTCTTCAACAGTTTCACCTGCAACGACATCATCACCAGTTGCACGACGGCGACGGCGACGGCGATGTGTTCCACCTTCGGATGTCTCATCTGCAGATGAATCATCAGATACTGCTTCATCAGTATTTACGCCATCTGTTGAACCTGGCTTGCGACGGCCACGTCCACCACGACGGCGACGCTTATTACGATTTCCACGATCTTCACTGTCATCATGTGCGGCTACAGCTTTATTTGTGACGCCATCTTTTTTAGATGCATCAGAGGCAGTATCGCCGTCATCAGTTTTTTTGCGAGCTTTACTTGCTGCAGCAGGTTTAATTGGTGCAGCCTGAAAAACTGGAACCGGTACTGATTTTTTACGGGTAGCTTTCTTTAAATCTGTCGCATCACTTTCAGGCGCAGCAGATACCCCTTTTGAACTTACTTTTTTAACCGCACGCTTGCGCGGTGTTTTAGGCTCAATAGCCATGTCACCAAATCCTCTATGCGCCAAATGACGCTACTTGTATTCTTAAAAAATCCTTGTGGGTTTTCCGTACCGTTCGCGCTAGGCGTGTGTCGCGAGTGATCGCGCGCCGCGCTGAACTAGTGGTTTAAGTATGACAGAACCAGCTCTTTTTACCAATTTACCCGCGCAAACGAGCGTGAACATTCTGCAGTAAGCCAAAGCCAATCAAGGTGGCAAACATTGATGATCCACCATAAGAAATAAAAGGCAGAGGAACCCCAGTCATAGGCATCATTCCTAAGGTCATGCCTATATTTTCAAACATCTGAAAAGCAAACCAAGCGATCACGCCCGTACACACCAACCGCCCAAAAGGGTCGTTGGTTCTTCGCGCAATTGAAAAAGCTCTCATCAATAAAATCAAATATAAAATCAAAATACTTCCACTACCTACAAAACCTAACTGCTCCCCTGCTACTGTAAAAATAAAGTCAGTCTGTTGTTCTGGTACAAATCGACCACTTGTTTGTGGGCCATTAAACAAACCAGTTCCAAGTAACCCGCCAGATCCGACAGTGATTCTGGCTTGGCGAAGTTGATAACCAGAGCCTTGTGTGTCTGCATTGGGATCTACAAATGTCTGTAATCTCTTGACCTGATACTCACTAACAATGCCAGCCTGGACTGCAATAAATCCACCGCTAACTGCAAGAAGCAAAAGTCCAACTACCCATTTACTGGACGCTCCTGACACTGCAATCATCGTTACAACTGATGCCGAAATAATCAGAATTGTCCCCATGTCGGGCTGAAGAACTATCAGTAAAACTGGAAGAGCTGCTACACCCAGTGATTGAAGAACATTTCTATTAGAAGGTTTATCACTGTCATGAGAGCGCTCTGACAAGATCATCGCCATCCCAATAATGATTCCAACTTTGGCCAACTCGGCAGGTTGAATTTGGAAACCACCAGGAAGTGCGATCCATGCCTTTGCACCGTTTTTTTCGTAACCTAATCCTGGAATTAAAACGATAAGCAAACCTAAGACGGCAGCTCCCCACAAAATTGGGGTGTAAGCACGCAATAATCGATAGTCAATGACGGTAACTCCATATGCAAGTACTGCGCCAATTAAAATGTTAATGATGTGGCGCTTTAAGTAGTACTGCGGATCCAAACCACTTCGCGCATACCAATCACGAGTTGCAGCCCAAACTAATAAGGTTCCTATAAACAAAAGTAGCCCAACAACGATTGTCAGTACTGGATCAAAGCCATGGAAAAGTGAACGGCGATTTTTACTGTATAGGTTTTGACGGGCCGATATTTGACTCACTCAACTTCTCCCTTCTTTTTAATCACAAGAGAAATCTTAGGCAATTGCTCTGGGGGTTTACCCTCTGGAAATATTGCCTTGTCGGCTACAACTCGACCACCACTAACTCCAAACAAAGTTGAGTAGATTGAACGCACCCCAACTCCAGAAGTAGATGCTCCGAAACCACCCTGGCCAATCATCATCGTAACTGCATATCGTGGGTTATTAGTTGGCGCATAAGAGGCAAACCACGAAGTGTCATCTTTAGCACTGCCATCAGGATTTCGACCAAATACTTCACCAGTACCAGTTTTGCCGCTGATCTCTACCGGGAATCCTGAAAACACTCCCGCGGCAGTACCACGAACCACTACCTGTCTTAACCCTGATTGTAGAAACTTAATCGTCGATGGCTTAACATCTAATTTTCCTAACTTTTGTGGAGTAAATCTCTCCACAACCGTACCGTCAGTTTTTACAATAGCTTTTGCAACTAACGCTTGCCAAATAGTTCCACCATTTGCAATGGCAGCATAAGTCTGTGTCAGCTTTAAAGGAGTTAAGACAGTATCGCCCTGTCCAATACTAAAGTTAACAGCATCTCCTGCACGTACTTTGTCTCCATCTACGCAGTTTTCTGCAGCTAATTGAATTAAAAAGGCACTCTGTTGATCCTTTTTCGCTCTTTCTTTGTAATTGCAGTAGAAATCTTTGTTCTGCTCATACCAACTCTTTTTATACTCGCGGTCTGCAATTCGTGAGGCTGATTCTGCTGGTAAATCGATTCCAACGCGATCAGTTAACTTAAATGCCTCCGCTGCCTTAAAAAAGTAGTCATTTGGATTTGATTTAGGCTTTAATCCGCCATCTCGAAGCCACTCGTCAAATGCAATCTGATACCAGATCGTGTCGCAAGAGACAGCAATTGCCGTATTAACATTCATTCTGCCTTGATTCTTACTATCAAAGTTTCTAAATGTTCTGGTTCCAACTTCCACTTGTGATGGACAGTTATACGTTGCATTAAGGTCGTAGCCAGCTTTATCGGCTGCAACTACCGAAATGACCTTAAACGTTGATGCCGGAGCGAACAAACCTTGAATCGCTCGATTTAAGGCAGGCACAGATTTCTTTTCACTAAACAAATCCTTAGCCTGTTGGACAGTTAAACCTTTTTCCCATGAATTTGGGTCATAGGTTGGATAAGAGGCCATTGCTAAAATTCGACCTGTCCTAACATCCATCACAACTGCCGCGCCAGAATCAGACTTATATCCATTGGCTCGTCCTCGAAGTACTGCATCTTTTAGAGCTTTTTCAGTTGCAGCTTGTAACCGAACATCAAGGCTTGTAACCAGATGATCACCATCAATTGATGCCTTATTTTGACTCTCTTTAGTAATTGATTCTTTACGATCTACAATTACTGTTCGAATGCCAGGCACACCGCGCAGATAAGAATCATATTGAATCTCTAAACCGCTTTTTCCAATACTTTCACTTCTAAAGTATTGCTTTTCATTTGTTGATAGCAGATCGTTTTCAGTCAATGGACCTACATAACCTAACAAGTGCGCGGCATTAACATCAAAAAAACTTGGGTAAGCACGGATAGCAACTGGCTTTGCCGTTACTCCGGGGAAAAGATCGGCTCTTTCTACAATTTGAATCGCTGTATTTGGATCTGCCGATTTTGTAATGGGGATTGGTTGATAACGAGAGCCCTGCCAACACCCAGCTTTTTGACCTGCCGGTAGCTCACCACAAAGGCGGGTGTTTTGATAAATATCAGCGTATTCAAGTTGTAAAAGATTAGCCAAGCGCTGCATGAGCGCAAAACCTTTGTCGTCTAATTCATCTACAACAATACGATCAATCGTAATTGCTAAGCCAACTTTATTTGATGCTAAAGCAACACCTGAACCATCCACAATGATGCCTCGTATTGCAGGAGTAATGACATCGCGACTTTGAATGCTTAACGCTGCATCTTGATATTTAGCACCGGATGCGACCTGTAAAAAGAAAAGACGACCAAATAATGCCGTAACCAAAGAAATGATTAGAATCTGAACTACTAGTAAAGAAAGGCGTGATTTGCTGTTCATGCAAGTGTGCCTGTTTGAAAGATAGATTTATGTAGCTTTGCAAAAAGAGGCAGCGCGATTGGAGTGATGAACAACGTCCATATGCTGGTTCCGAGAAGAATAGTGAAAATCTGGCCAAATGATCCTATAGATACTCCCAAGAGCGGTCCAGAAATTAAAAACAAAAGTTCAATTAGAAAATTTGCCAAAACAATTGAGAGGACAACTCCAATGGCGCCACCAAAGAAATTATCATCGCCATATCCAAGATATGAAATACCATAGCTAGCAAGCAACATAATCAGAGTCCACTGCCCGAAAGGACCTGAAGAGCTTTGTGAAAGATCCATCAATAATCCAGCCGAAAAACCTATGACAGCTGCAACTTCACGTTCACTCATGATCGCCCAACTCAGTGCGAAAATAATCAAGATTGAAAACCCACCACCGGGCAAGCGAAACTGTGAAATTAAAGACTCTTGAACTAGAAAAATGCCTAAGAAGACTAGCGATGAGATGCTGATTAGGCGTGTAGACATAGTTGTTAGTTATTAGGTGTTGGTGTGGGAGTGACAAAAACTGTAACTGTAGGAGTGGGGATCGGTTGTGGTTTTCGTGGAACCAGTGCATCACCAGGGTCTGATTTAGGACCACCAACCACAACTGCCAAAACACTGAGCTTTGAAAAATCTGTGTAGTAGCGAACTGTTGCAGACTGCGCAATAGTTCCAGCAGAGTTATCAACTGTAGTTATATAGCCAACTGGAACACCAGGCACAAATGGTCGGTTTGCAATGCTGCCTCGTGACATCAATACATCACCTTCATTGATATCTGTTGAATTATCTAGCAACTGCAATACAGCAGATCGCTCACCTCGGCCAGATAAAAACCCAATCTGCTGAGAATTCACAATTCTCACGCCAATTCGAAAAGCTGGATCGCTTGCAAGCTGAATCAATGCTGAGTTTGGATAAACCTCTTTAACGATGCCAGCAATTCCGTATTCAGATAGGACAGTCATGTTTTGGGCTATCCCAGCATTTGATCCAGATCCAATTGTTACGGTTTGAGCAAAAGATTGATAAGAGCCTTGGCTAATTACTTTTGCATTGACGATCTTGTAACCAGCAGTACCGGCTAAATCTAGAATTCCCTTTAACTGTTGTAGTTGAACGTCTGCATCTGCGCGCTCTAGAAGTTCTGACTTAAGAGAAGCATTTTCTCTTTCTAGTTTTTCAATTTGCGAGCCTGAACGACCCAGTAAAGATGCATCAGAGAAAAAACCTTTAATTGGGCTGAGCACGCTATTGGCAATACGTTGGAATGGTGAGACTACGTTTTGCGTTCCCTGCTTTAAGTTATCAAGAAGTTGAACACCTCGAAGATCTAAAGTAACTAAAAACAAAGAAGTGACGATCAAAATCACCAACAATAATCGTGTGCGACTTTGACCGCCCTTGCTCATTACAACGTAACCTTATCGACGAGGCTCGGAGATTAGAACCTTCTCGAGTGCTTCAAACTCTTCGATACATTTTCCAGAACCTTCAACCACAGCATCTAATGGACGCTCTGCAATGTGAATTGGCATTCCAGTCTCTTTACGAAGGCGCTCATCTAGACCCTTAAGTAATGCACCACCACCAGTTAGAACTAGCCCGCGATCCATAAGATCTGCTGCAAGCTCAGGTGGAGTTTGATCAAGTGTGGTCTTAACAGCATTGATAATTGCATTAACAGGCTCTTCTAAAGCCTTACGAATATCTGCTGCTGAAACGATAATTGTTTTTGGAAGTCCAGAGGCTAAATCGCGCCCACGAATCTCTGCATCATTTTCACCTGGAAGTGGATAGGCAGATCCAATAGCCATCTTGATCTCTTCTGCGGTTCGCTCACCCAATAGTAATGAGAACTCGCGCTTAACCCAGTTGATAATCGATTGATCAAGTTCATCTCCGCCTACGCGAATTGAAAGTGATGTAACGATTCCGCCAAGTGAAATAACAGCCACCTCAGTTGTTCCTCCACCGATATCAACAACCATGTTTCCTGTTGGCTCATGAATTGGTAGTCCGGCACCAATTGCTGCAGCCATTGGCTCTTCAATAATGTAAACCTTACGAGCACCGGCTGCATATCCTGCATCTTTAACCGCGCGCTGTTCTACACCTGTGATGCCAGATGGAACGCAGATAACAATACGAGGCTTAGCTAAATAGCGACGACGGTGAACTTTTTGAATAAAGTAACGCAGCATTCGTTCGGTTGTATCAAAGTCTGCAATAACACCATCACGTAGTGGACGAATTGCAACAATGTTGCCAGGAGTACGCCCGATCATTTTTTTCGCTTCAAGACCAACAGCAAGGATTCCGCCAGTATCTTGGTTGATAGCAACAACAGATGGCTCATTTAGAACAATGCCACGACCACGAACATAGACAAGAGTGTTTGCTGTTCCAAGATCAACCGCCATATCGCGACCAATAAAGGACATCTTGTTAGATTGTGACATTTTTACTCCTTGTACTTATTCGAACGTGGGAAGTTACTTGCTTGGGAAAAAAATCTGTATCTCTCGTGTGGCAGATTCTACCGAATCCGAGCCATGAACGATGTTTTGGACAACCTTTGTTCCTTGATCGCGAGCTAGGTCTCCACGAATTGTTCCAGGGGCTGCAACGGTTGGATCGGTGACCCCAGCTAAGGATCTAAATCCTTCAATGACTCGATTACCTGAAGCAACAATTGCAACAATTGGTCCAGACATCATGAACTCAACTAGTGGTTCATAAAAAGGCTTACCAACATGTTCTGCATAGTGCTTTTCAAGTATCGCTCGATCTGCCTGCAACATTCGCAACGCATCGATTGCATATCCTTTTGCTTCAATTCGTGAGATAACTTCACCAACTAAACCTCTGGCCACTCCATCTGGCTTAACCAGGATCAGGGTTTTCTCAGTACTCATGCACCTATTCTATTCAGGTTTTTTAGGACCGGCAGCCAGCAAGGCAGCACGGGCAGCCTCGCCCTTGCGGCCAACAACGATGGCGCTCACCCATAAACCAACAAATACCACCCCGATTATGAAGAAGTACGGTTCAACAAAACCAAAACTGATCATCACCACCTGCATGATCGAACCAATGACAAATCCCCCAGGGCGGCGAACCAAAGCGGCGGCAACAAAAAGTAAAAATGAAACTACGCACCCAAAAATGATTGCCGCTTGCGATTGATCTTTCATAACAATAAGAATTGCAAATCCCATTGTCATGCTCTCAGCAATCAATACAGATGCTCCCAGAATTTTCATTGTGCAAACTTCTTTCTTAAATAGGTGCGAGCTTGCCCTACTGTAACAACTGAACCTGTGACAATGACTCCAACAGTCTCTTCGCTCAGTGGTCGAATTGAATCCTTAACGGCCTTGTCTAAAGCTTGAGAAAGATCTGAGATTTCAAATACTCGATCGGCTCCAAATATTGATGATGCGATTTTTTCCACTTCAGAAGATGCCATGGCGCGATCAGATGAGCTCTGAGTAACAATCACATGATCGACAATGGACTCTAGTTCTTTAAAAATCCCGGCTGCATCTTTATCGCCCAAAATGCCAACAACGGCGATGATCTCATCAAAGTTGAACTCAGCTTTAAGTGTCTCAGCTAACGCCCTTGCACCATGTGGATTGTGTGCTGCATCCAAGATAACTGTTGGATCTCGATGCACCACTTCACAACGGCCAGGTGAAGCAACTGCTGCAAATCCAGAACGAACTGCATCGATATCTAGTGGTTGATCGCCAAAGAAGGCCTCAACTGCAACAAGAGCGGCGGCAGCATTTGATGCTTGATGGCGACCATGGAGTGGAAGAAAAATCTCTTCGTATGTTTCGTTGACGCCCTGAATAGTTAAGAGTTGTCCCCCGACTGCAATAGCTCGTGATGTAACAGAAAATTCAATTCCCTCTCGCACAACATCTGCGCCAACTTCTGCAGCTTTTCGAATCAACTCTTTGGCAGCCTCTGGCTCTTGTTGTGCCAAAACAATAAAACCATTTTCTTTAATAATGCCCGCTTTAGTTGAAGCAATCTCGTGCAAGGTGTTTCCTAAATACTCCATATGATCAAAACCAATTGGCATGATCACAGAAACATCTGCCTCTACAACATTGGTGGCATCCCATTGCCCACCCATTCCTACTTCGATGACGCCAACATCAATGGGATGTTCGGCAAAGGAAACAAATGCCAGAGCAGTCATCGCCTCAAAAAATGAGATGGGGTGCTCAAATTTCTCATCCATAAGATCTAAATATGCAGCGATATCGTTATAAGAAAATATCAACTCTTTGGGATCTATTGGCTGCCCATTTATAGCTATTCGCTCTAGGTAGGTTTCTAAATGTGGACTTGTAAATCTCCCAGTTCGAAGGCCATGGGCAAAAAGCAAGGCATCAATCATTCGAGAAGTCGTTGTTTTGCCATTTGTTCCACCCACATGAATCGTTGGGTAGGTTAGCTGCGGTGAACCTAAAATATCTACTAACGCCGCAATGCGTTCTAGGGATGGTGCAATTCGACTCTCTGGCCAACGAGCAAGTAAAGCTTTTTCTATAGCATCTATTCGCTCTTGATCATCTGGGGAAAGAATCATGCTTGTGGCAGTCCAGCAAGTGCTGCCGTGATTCTTTCGATATCAGATGTTGTTTTCTCTAAACGTTCACGAATTTCAATAACAACATTCTCAGGTGCCTTAGCCATAAATCCTTGATTGTTCAGCTTCACTTCAGCCGTCTGCTTATCTTTTGTTGCTGTCGCTAAATCCTTTTCTAACCGTTGGCGCTCTGCAACTACATCGATTGATCCAGTTAAATCAAACTCAACAACTACACCTGCTGCTTCACACTTTGCGCTGGCTGTAATCTCGCCAAGCTCCATACGGACTACAAATGCCATGGCAGATGCATATTTAGCAATGTGTGCAGGTGCTACAAAACGTCCTGGAATCTTTAACGATGTTTTAATCCCCTGATCGTTTCTAAATCGTCTGACCTCTGTAATGATCTCTTGTAATTGAGCTACTATCGCCTCTGATTCTTTATTAACGTGTGAGCTCTGGGCCTTAGGCCATTGCGCCGTAACCAGGCTTTCTTGTCCTGTTAATACGGTCCAGAGTTGCTCTGTAATAAATGGCATTACTGGATGCATTAGGCGAAATAGCTGATCGAGGACATATCCCAAAACTCTCTTTGAATGCGCGGCATCTCCTGATGCAAATGCCTCTTTAGAAAGCTCTAAGTACCAGTCGCATAGATCATCCCAAGCAAAGTGATACATGGTTTCACAGGCTCTGGAGAACTCATAGTTCTCTAGTTGTTCTGTCACTTGTGAGCAGGTTTGGGACCAGCGACTTAAAATCCATCTGTCTATGGCATTTAAACTTTCAAGTGGTGGCAGTTCACCATCCACTGTTGCTCCATTGATCATCGCAAATCTAGTTGCATTCCAGAGTTTGGTAGCAAAGTTTCTTGAACCACCAATCCAATCTTCAGCTAACGCTTGATCTGTTCCTGGATTTGCCCCACGCGCTAAAGTAAATCGAAGTGCATCTGACCCGTATTTATCCATAAACTCAATTGGATCAATAACATTTCCGCGACTCTTTGACATCTTTTTACCAAATTGGTCGCGGACTAAACCATGCAACATGATCGTTTTAAATGGTGGAACACCATCCATAGCAAAGGTTGACATCATCATCATGCGTACAACCCAGAAAAATAGAATGTCATAACCAGTAACAAGAACTGATGTTGGGTAAAACTTTGCTAAGTCAGCAGACTTTTCTGGCCAACCTAAAGTAGAAAAAGCCCACTGCCCCGAAGAAAACCAAGTATCTAAAACATCTGGATCTTGCGTCCAACCAGCTGGGGCGGTTTCATCTGGACCAATAACTTTTACTTCACCGCTTGGTCCATACCAAACAGGAATTCTGTGACCCCACCACAACTGACGTGAGATACACCAGTCGTGCATGTTATCTACCCAATCAAAATAACGAGGAGCAAGTTCTTCTGGTTCAATCTTTACAGAACCATTTCGCACAGCATCTGCTGCAGCCTTTGCCATTGGTTCAACTTTTACAAACCACTGTTTTGATAAGCGAGGCTCTATCGTTGTTTCACAACGAGAGCAGTGCCCAACAGCGTGAATGTATGGACGCTTTTCTGAAACAACTCGTCCCATCTCTTTTAACTTTGCCACAACAGCTTTTCTGGCATTAAAGCGATCCATTCCATCAAACTCTGTTCCAGTTCCGTCCATGACACCGTGCTCATTCATAATGATTACAAAAGGAACGTTATGACGCATTGCCATCTCAAAGTCATTTGGATCATGGGCGGCAGTTACTTTTACTGCTCCTGTTCCAAAATCTGGATCAACTAATTCATCAGCAATAATTGGAATCATTCGATTTACTAAGGGGAGAAGAACTTCTGTGCCGATCATGTGTTTATATCGTGGATCATCTGGGTGTACGGCTACTGCACCATCGCCCATCATCGTCTCTGGGCGAGTTGTTGCAACAACAATACTTTGTTCGCCTTCACCGTAACGCACAGATACAAACTCGCCAGAATCATCTTGGTGCTCAACTTCAATATCTGAAAGTGCAGTCAAACATCGTGGGCACCAGTTAATGATTCGTTCTGCGCGATAGATAAGGCCGGCATCGTGCATTCTCTTGAAGATTGTTACTACCGCTTTGGACATTCCTTCATCCATCGTAAATCGCTCGCGAGTCCAATCCACACTGACTCCAAGGCGTTTCATCTGACCTAAAATCGCCCCGCCAGATTCTTCTTTCCACTGCCACACTTTTTTAACAAACTCTTCGCGCCCAAGATCGTGACGAGATTTACCGCTAGCTGCTAACTGTTTTTCAACTACGTTTTGAGTTGCAATCCCTGCGTGATCCATGCCAGGTAACCATAAAACTTCAAAGCCTTGCATTCGCTTCATGCGAGATAGACAGTCCTGAAGTGTTTGGTCTAGCGCGTGACCAATATGTAAAACACCAGTGACGTTAGGTGGTGGAAGAACTATTGAAAATGCAGGCTTGCTTGATTGCGCATCTGCAGTGAAATAGCCGGCTTTAATCCACTTTTCATACAGTGGTGCTTCAATCTCGGCAGGAGAAAAAGTTGAAGCTAGTTCGCGGCTAGAAGACATAGTGCGCAGTCTAGATTACGCGCTCTTCTCCTCTTGACCTTTTTGGCCACGGGAGCGCTTTGGAATATCTCCTGTGCGGATGACCAGAGTTGGAACCGCACCAGTTTCGATGCACGCCTTTGTAATAATCACTTTTTCAACATCAGCGCGGCTAGGAACCTCATACATCACAGTAAGTAGAACTGATTCCATAATCGCGCGAAGTCCACGAGCACCTGTGCCACGATCTAGAGCCAAATCAGCAATTGCATCAAGGGCGTCTGCTTCGAATTCAAGTTGAACATGATCTAAATCAAACAGGCGCTGGTACTGCTTTACTAAAGCATTCTTTGGTTCAGTCAAAATCTGCATTAATGCTGGCTTGTCTAGGTTTTCAACACTTGTCAAAACTGGAAGACGACCAATGAACTCTGGAATCATTCCAAACTTCAATAGATCTTCAGGCATTACATCGGCAAAAATATCTTTACGGTTCTTATCACTTGCATCTTGCAAAGTTGCATTGAACCCAACACCAGATTTTCCAACGCGGTTTTCAATGATCTTTTCTAACCCTGAGAATGCGCCACCGACAATGAACAAAACATTTGTTGTGTCAATTTGAATAAACTCTTGGTGTGGGTGCTTGCGGCCACCTTGTGGCGGAACAGATGCAACTGTTCCTTCAAGAATCTTAAGTAACGCCTGTTGAACACCTTCGCCAGATACATCGCGAGTAATTGATGGGTTCTCAGATTTACGTGCGACCTTATCGATCTCATCTATGTAGATGATTCCAGTCTCTGCCTTTTTAACATCATAATCTGCAGCTTGTAAAAGCTTGAGCAAAATGTTTTCAACATCTTCACCAACATATCCGGCCTCTGTTAGGGCTGTTGCATCTGCAATTGCAAAAGGAACATTGAGCATGCGAGCTAAAGTTTGCGCCATCAACGTCTTGCCGCAACCGGTTGGTCCGAGCATTAAAATATTTGATTTAGCTAATTCGATTCCATCTTCACCCTTCACGCCACCACTTTGAACTCTCTTGTAGTGGTTATAAACGGCAACAGACAAAGACTTCTTGGCGCGATCTTGACCGATTACATATTGATCTAGAAATTCAAAGATAGCCTGTGGTTTTGGAAGCTCTGATAATCCCAGCGAATTAGCTTCACTGAGTTCTTCAACAATGATCTCGTTACATAGCTCGATACATTCATCGCAGATATAAACGCCAGGACCGGCAATAAGTTTTTTGACCTGCTTTTGGGTTTTGCCACAAAAGGAGCACTTGAGCAGATCGCTTGTTTCACCGATTCTTGTCATGGAACAAGTTTAGATTCTCACACTCTTTTATGCGTCAGATTTAAGCCTTGCATCTGTTCGCCGAGAGAATAATTAGGCGTGCATCAAGGATTAATGCAGGCCAAGCAAAGAAAATACCCTGACTACAGAAAAGCTAGAAAAGGTTTACTTCTTAGCCTTACGTGATGCAAGAACTTGATCAATGATTCCGTATTCAACTGCCTCGACAGAAGTCAAAATCTTGTCACGCTCAATGTCTTTACGAATTTCTTCTGATGACTTGACCACGTGGCGAGCTAATAAATCTTCTTGCAAACGAGTGATGCGATCGATCTCTTTTGCTTGAATTTCAATATCAGATGCCTGACCGCCACCTTCTGAAGATGGTTGATGAATCAAAATTCGTGAGTGCTCAAGTGCATAACGCTTGCCCTTTGCACCTCCTGCAAGAATTACTGCTGCAGCAGATGCGGCCTGACCTAAACAAATTGTGCTGATATCAGGGCGAACAAACTGCATGGTGTCATAAATTGCAGTCAACGCTGTAAATGATCCGCCTGGTGAATTGATATAAATCATGATGTCGCGCTCTGGATCCATAGATTCCAAAGTTAACAACTGCGCCATTACATCGTTTGCAACAGTGTCATCGATTGGCTGACCCATAAAAATAATGCGCTCTTCAAATAACTTTGTGTAAGGATCTTGACGTTTAAATCCATAGGCAGTTTTCTCTTCAACCGTTGGAAGTACGTAGCGAGCAGTGATCTCTTGAATCTTATCCATTACGCTTTTCCTCCAGTGATCTGAGCCATTGATGTAACAACGTGATCAACAAATCCATAATCTTTTGCATCATCTGCGTTAAACCAGTTATCGCGATCTGAATCTTCGATGATCTTTGCAAGCTTTTGACCAGTGTGAAGCGCGTTTAGTTCAGACATTGTCTGCTTTGTAATGGCCATCTGCTCTGCCTGAATACGAATATCAATTGCAGTACCGCCAATGCCTCCCAATGGTTGGTGCATCAAAATTCGCGAGCGCTTTGTTGCATAACGCTTTCCCTTAGCACCGGCTGTTAACAAGAACTGGCCCATTGATGCAGCCATTCCCATTGTCACCGTAACAACATCATTTGGAATCAACTGCATGGTGTCATAGACGGCCATACCTGCAGTAACTGATCCACCAGGTGAGTTGATGTATAAAAAGATGTCTTTCTTTGCATCAATGGAAGAGAGCAGTAGAAGCTGCGCACAGACCATGTTCGCCATGTCGTCTCGAACTTCTCCTGAAAGGAAAACAATTCGCTCTTCAAGTAGGCGGTTATAAATCTGGTCCTTCATCTTGCTATCTGAATCCACGTGATTGCCTCCCGTAATTTTTTACCTGTAGTGACCTTAACAATTAAGCGCTCTAAATGCTTCCCGATTACGGCAA
>CAEZTN010000021.1_pt1 | contig 15418 bp, 11 predicted proteins | sample 7264231 | NCBI WGS metagenome assembly CAEZTN01 (sample SAMEA6813805, study PRJEB35770) | uncultured Actinomycetes bacterium | biome: Freshwater; feature: Freshwater reservoir; material: water | place: Czech Republic | collected 2017-08-18 | depth 0.5m m
ATCTTGGCAGCTGTTTCACTTGCTTGGGTTGATGGACAATCACTTCGCACCTACCGTCACTTTCCAAACGCAGGATCTCGGAAATCTTGGGCAGCAGGAGATGCAACATCTCGCGCTGTGCGTCTTGCACTGATCGCAAAGACAGGTGAAATGGGATATCCATCAGTTCTGTCCGCAAAGGTATGGGGCTTCTATGATGTTTCATTCAAGGGACAAAAATTTAAGTTCCAACGCCCTTACGGTTCATATGTAATGGAAAACGTTCTCTTTAAGATCTCTTTTCCTGCAGAGTTCCACTCACAGACTGCAGTAGAAGCTGCCATGACAATTAGCGCCAAGATGAAGGCTGCTGGCAAGACTTCAGATGACATTAAAAAGGTAGTTATTCGCACTCACGAAGCCTGTATCCGAATCATCGATAAGAAGGGTCCACTTAACAACCCTGCAGATCGCGATCACTGTATTCAATACATGGTTGCAGTGCCTCTAATCTTTGGTCGCTTAACTGCCCGTGATTATGAGGATGACATCGCATCAGATCAGCGCATCGATGATCTACGCGAGAAGATCACCTGCGTTGAAGACACAAGTTTTACTGCCGATTACCATGATCCAGAGAAGCGCTCAATTGCTAATGCTTTAACAATTGAGTTCAAAGATGGATCAAAATTTGATGAAGTAGTCGTTGAATATCCAGTTGGTCACGCACGTCGTCGCACTGAGGGTATTCCATTGCTTATTGAGAAGTTCAAGACAAACCTTGCTCGTATTTATGACAAGAAGCAGCAAGATGCGATTCTGGAACTTTCATTAGATTACGACAAGTTGGCAGCAACACCTGTCAACGAGTACTTAGATCTACTAGCTAAGAATTAAGGTTTGACATCACATGCTTAATGCGTGTGTAGTCTTCAAAACCATAAGCTGAAAGATCTTTTCCATATCCTGATTGCTTGAATCCACCATGTGGCATTTCAGCAACAAATGGCATATGGGCGTTAATCCAGCAAACACCAAAGTCTAGATTCTTGGTAACTCTCATCGCTGTTCCATGATCTTTAGTCCAAACAGATGCTGATAATGCTAGATCAACACCATTTGCCATGGTTAGCGCTTCTTCTTCGGTGGTGAACTTTTGCATCGTAATAACAGGACCAAAAACCTCTTCTTGGATTAACTCATCGCTTTGACGAAGGTCAGAAATAATTGTTGGCTCAAAGAAATAACCTGGACGATTAATTGGCTTTCCACCCAGTTGAATCTTTGCATGTGCTGGTGCGTTGTCTACATATTCCTTAACGCGATCAAAGTGTGCGGCACTGTTAAGTGGTCCCATAAAGACATCTTCTTCAGGGTTTCCAACTTTAATGTTGCTTCTGATGTAGTCAGAAAGCATTGTTACAAACTTGTCATAGACGCCTGCTTGAACCAAAACTCTGTTGCCAGATGTGCAGTCCTGGCCAGCATTAAACAGACCCGCAGCAGCAATTCCTGCCGCAGCTGCATCCAAATCTGCATCATCAAAGACAATTACGGGGGCTTTGCCACCAAGTTCTAGGTGAACGCGCTTTACATCTTTAGCTGCAGAGGCAGCAACTTCCATACCTGCGCGCACAGAACCTGTAATAGAAACCATCTGCGGCACATCGTGTTCAATCATTGCTTTTCCAGCATGGCGATCGCCACAGACAATATTGATTACTCCAGCGGGTAAAAACTCATTCATCAACTCTGCCATCCAAACCGTCGATGCTGGAGTTGTTGTACTTGGCTTTAAAACAACTGTGTTACCTGCTGCAATTGCAGGGGCCCACTTCCAAACAGCCATCATCAGTGGATAGTTCCACGGCGTAATCTGTGCGCAAACACCAACTGGCTCACGGCGAATATAAGAAGTCATACCGGACATGTACTCACCAGCAGATTTTCCTTCTAACAATCGCGCAGCACCTGCAAAGAATCGAATGTGATCAATTGTTGGTGGCAGCTCATCCGCGCGAGTTACAGCGATCGGCTTTCCTGTGTTTTCGCATTCAATTGCAACGATTTCATCGATGCGAGCCTCCATGGCATCTGCAATCTTAAGTAGCGCTCTTTGGCGCACAGATGGTGTTGTCTCTTTCCATAGTACAAAGGCATCGGCAGCAGCCTTCATCGCAGCGTTAACATCATCAATTGATGAATCAGGAGCCGATGCATACACCTGGCCTGTTGAAGGGTTATAGACCTTTACAGTTTTTCCACTCTTTGCTGGCACGCTCTTGCCATTTATGACGTTCAGGAATTCTTTCATGGACGTGCTCCTTATTTTATTTCAGAGTAGGTGTGTGCTGTAACAAACGGTTTGTATATTCAGCTTTTGGTGAATTAAAGACATCGTTGATGCCGCCGTATTCAACAATTGTTCCCTTGCGCATTACTGCAACGCGGTTTGCGATGCTGCGTGTTAATGCAAGGTTGTGAGTTACGAACAAAAGCGCTACCGAAGTAGATTCCTGCAGGTTCTTAAGGGTTTCAATAACAGATGCCTGGACAGAAACATCCAGGGCCGAAGTGATCTCATCACAGACTAGAAGCTTTGGCTCTGCCGCAAGAGCGCGGGCAATAGCTACCCTCTGGCGCTCTCCACCAGAGAGTTGGTCAGGAAATGAAGTAACAATTGCATGTGGAAGTGAAACTAGATCAAGAAGTTCTTTAATTCTTGCATCTGCTGCGCTGCCCTTCATTCCATAGAACAGTTCTAACTGTCTTGAAATCGTGGCACCAATTGGCCTGCGAGGGTTGATTGATGCATAAGGGCTTTGGAAGATGTATTGAATGTCTCGTCGCTCTTCCTTCTTGCGCTCTAAAGCATGCTTGCCAAGAGCGTTTCCAAAGTAGGAGATCTGACCTTCATAGTCATCGTGTAGTCCACCGATGCAACGAGAAAGCGTTGTCTTTCCAGAACCTGATTCACCAACAAGTGCCACACACTCACCAGGTTGAATATGGATATTGGTATCAAAAAGAACTTGGCGGGATCCATAGAACCCATTAAGTCCATCGATGCCCAATAGAGCTTGTGTTGAAGAAGAAACAATCTCTCTTTCAACACGAGCAGTCGCAACAATCTTGGTTGAGTCTTTATGTCGATGACAGTTAACGTTATGAGAATTTGAGATCTTGGTGATCTCTGGAACGCTTTGGCTGCACAAAGATTGTGCATCAGCGCAACGTGGAGCAAAGGCACACCCTGATGGTCGATCCCAAGGCATTGGTGCATAACCAGAGATTCCCAGAATTTGATTTCGCCCTGCAATGTCAGGCAGTGCCCGGATTAAGCGGCGTGTGTAAGGGTGAATTGAGTTGAAGAAAATCTCATCTCGAGTTCCACTTTCTACAATTCGGCCTGCATACATAACCGCCACGTTATCTGCTAACTCTGAAACAACTGCTAAGTCGTGAGAAACATAAAGTGCTGCAACACCATGTTCGCGGCATAGCGCGCGAATTGTTGCCAAAACCTTCGACTGAGTTGTAACATCAAGTCCAGTAGTTGGCTCATCGCAGACAATCACCTTTGGCCGGCATGCAAATGCAATGGCGATTGCAACTCTTTGTTGCTGTCCGCCGGAGAGCTGGTGAGGGTAGCGCTTTAGAAAATCTTCATCACTAGGGAGAGCGACCTCAGTTAAAATCTCACGCACGCGAGCCATGTGAACTTCATGTCCAACATCTGGTTGATGCTTTTCTAATGACTCTAAAATCTGCTTTGAAATTCTAAGACCTGGGTTAAGCGCTGTACCTGGATCCTGAGGAACATAGGCGATAGTGCCCCCACGCAATGATCGAAGCTGGCTATCACTTGCATCAACGATTTCATGGCCATCAATTGTTATAGAACCAGATTCAATGACGGCGCCTTTTCGGGTGTGGCCAAGCAAAGCCATAGAGACTGTAGTTTTTCCAGAACCAGACTCACCAACTAGTCCAAGTATCTGACCAGATTGAATCTCAAATGAGATCTTCTCAACAATTTTTATTCCACCGCGAGTGATTGCGATATCTACATTCGAAAGTTTAACAACGCTCATTCTTTGCCCTTTCGATCGATACCGATCGCCACTTTTGCGAATGAGTCGGTAATAAAGTTAACGCCGATCGTAAACAGCGCAATTGCAGCAATTGGTGCAAGAACTCCCCAAGGTTGGACAGTAAGTGATCCGCGGTTTTCGTTAATCATTAAACCCCAGTCTGCAGCCGGTGGTTGTAGACCTAAACCTAAGAAACTAACTGCTGCAACCAAACCAATGGAGTAAGTCATGCGCAGACCAAACTCAACCAAAAGAGGCGAGGTAACGTTTGGCAACAGTTCACTGATGATAATTCTTTGACGTTTTTCACCGACTGCAATTGCGGCCTTGATGAAATCTCGCTCCATCACTTCAGCAGCAGCTGCTCTGATAATTCGAGCTGTTCTAGGAGCATGCGTGAATCCCACAGTCACTGCGATGAGGAAAACACTTGTTCCAAATCCTGAAACAACAAGTAGAACAAATACGATCTGAGGGAATGCAAGCAAGATGTCATTGACTCTCATAATCAAGCCATCAGTTCGCTTTTTTGCCGATGCTGCAAAGAGTCCAATTAATAGACCTAGGCCAACGCCTAAAACAGTCGATATGAAGGAAAGCCCAATGATTGAACGACCACCGCTTAAAAAGCGAGAGTAAACATCTCGACCAAAGTAATCTGCGCCCAGCATTAATGTGTCAGATCGTGGGGCATTTGGTGCATCTACAAACTCATCAAATGTGTAGGGTGCAAACAAAGGGCCAAAGACTGCAATAAATAGGATTCCAAGAACAATGGCGCCACCAATTCTGGCGTAGCCCTGTCTAAATGTGAGTCCAATTAAAGTACGGAACTGGGATTTAGGTTTCATCTTCTTTTGCATCTTCTTTTGCATTATTGATCCCCGTCCATTGCAGCAAAGACATCTGATGTGTCATTTTTTCTCGCATATTTGGTACGAAGACGTGGTGTGGACAAAATTGTTCCGATATCTGCCAAGATATTCAAGATTACGTATAGCGCTGCAATCATCAAGGTAATTGCCTGAACGATAGGTAAATCACGCGCCTTAACTGAATCAATCATCACTGTTCCAATACCTGGGTAGGCAAAGACAGCTTCCACAACAACAACTCCACCAGCAAGCCATGCAAGCTGCAAGGCGATTACCTGAATCGTTGGCGCAATTGCATTCGGCAGAGCATGGCGCAAAATAACTGTTCTCTCTGATAAACCCTTAAGGCGAGCCATCTGAATGTATTCAGACTCCATAACTTCAATCATGGAGCCTCGCATAATGCGAGAGACATATGGCGTCACAGCCAGGATCAATGTAAGAGATGGCAAGACCAAAGACATTGGATCTGCCCAGGCTAATGTTCCTGGCTCAACAAAGGAGATTGCAGGAAAGATTTGGAAGACGTTAGTTGCTAGCAGGAATACAACAAAGATAGCAACAACAAACTCTGGAAGGGCTGCAAGTACAAGTGTTAGGAGAGAGCTGACATTGTCAAAAATCTTTCCACGTCGAACTGCTGCATATGTTCCAATAACAATTGATAAAGGAATTGCAATAATTCCTGAAGATGCCATCAGGATAAGAGTGTTTTGAATTCTCTCGCCAAGAATTGCCGATACTGAAGTCTCACCAGTTAGAGTCATACCAAAATCTAGGCGCAAGGCATCACTAGCCCAACTAAAGTATTGAACCCACAATGGATCATCAAGATTTAACTGATCTCTAATTGCAGCTAATCGCTCAGGTGTTGCTGTGTTTGCAAGGTAGGAAACAGCAGCATCACCAGGTAAGGCCTGCGTGGCCATAAAGACCAAAACAGTCAGAGCGATAATGATTGGGATTCCAGCCAAAATGCGCCCAACAGCAAAGAGCACCAGCCCGCCCTGGTTAAAGAAATCCCTTATCTTTTTCATCATTACGCCTTATTAATTCCTTCTAGTGAACCTGCAATCTTTTCATCAATGATGACAAGGGTACGAGCGCCATCACCTTTTCGAAGACGCTCAAAAGCTGCTTCGATTCCATCTAAATCAGTTACATGCGAAACAACATCTGCAACGTTGATTCTGCCTTCTCCGGCCATTGCAATCATCTGAGGTAGCTCAACTGGAACATTTGCAGAACCATAGAGTGATCCCTTTAATCCTTTTTCAGAGAGGAACTCGATTGCAGGAATTGAAACTTCAACACCACGCGGTGCGAGTCCCACAACAATAGCTGTTGCACCAGCACGGATAACATCCCAAGCGGTGCGAATTGTCTCTGGTCGGCCAACTACTTCAAACGCATGGTCGACTCCACCAGGAACAATCGCCATTACATCTGCAACAACGTTCTTCTTAGATGCATCAACAACATGAGTAGCACCATGTTTTCTTGCGCGCTCTAGGTTTGCTGGCTGCATATCTACAGCAATAATCTTGCTGGCACCGGCTAAGCGAGCACCTGCAACAACTTGCAGACCAACACCGCCACAACCAATAACTGCAACAGTCTCACCAATCTGCACCTTTGCAGCATTTCGCACTGCGCCAATTCCTGTCATAACACCGCAGCCAAGTAGCGCTGCCTGCCACAGCGGAACATCTGCTTGTACTGGAACTGCAGAACCTGCCGGCACTACTGCTTTTTCTGCAAAGCAAGAAACAAAGTTAAAGTGGCGAAGTTCTGTGCCATTTTTTTCATGAAGACGAGATGTTCCATCTAATAAGTTGCCTGTGTATGCATGCTCTCCAGCAACTTCGCACAAGTTAAAGCGAGTTGCGATGCACTCTTTACATTGGCGACATGGAGGAACAAAGTTAAAAGCAACGCGATCGCCAACTTTTACGTTAGTAACTCCTGCGCCGATTTCTTCGACAACTCCTGCACCTTCATGGCCCAAGATAATTGGCCAGCGAGTTGTTCCTAGGTTTCCATCGGCTAAGTGAACATCTGAGTGGCAGACACCAGCAGCAGCGATACGCACAAGAATCTCGCCAGCTTTAGGAGCATCTAGATCTACATCTGCAATCTCAATTGGTGAGTTACCACGTGTGATTGCCGCTTTGATTGTTTGCTTACTCATTATTTACCTTTTCCCTTAGCTTCTAGACTTTCCTCGAACCGAGCATCACGCCAAGCTAACGCTTGTTTTAAACCTTCTTTACGGACAATGTCATCAAACTCTTTTTGCTCCGGGCTATCGCTTCCATTGAGAATTGCAGAAACATCCATATTTGCACTGATGGCTTGACGAATGCCAGTGGCCTCTTGTGCACGAATCAGACCTATTTTTGTTAGACGCAAAGTAGATAGGGGAGTAGGAGCAATCTTCTTGATTAGGGCACGAACTTCATTATGCAAACTCTCTTCGCTGACAACTTTGTTGATTAAGCCGATACGCAAAGCCTCTTCTGCATCAATAGTGTCTCCAGTAAACAAAAGCTCATTAGTTTTCTTTTGACCGATAATGAAAGGCATCAAAAGCGTTGCAGGACCTGAGCCATACTTCACTTCTGGCTCACCGAACTTGGCTTTATCTGTTGCAATGATCATGTCGCAGGCCATGGCCAATTCGCAGCCTCCAGCTAATACCCAACCATGAACAGCGGCAATTGTTGGCTTTGGAAAAGACCATAACTGCATTGTTAATGAAACATCATCTTCCAAAATTCCATGCCAGCGAAGTGCGCCACTGATCTCATCTTCTGCCAGTTCAGATAAGTCATAACCACTAGAAAATGCTCGACCATTTGCTGTTAGCACCAAGACCTTAGTGTTGTCATCGACTGCAGCGCTGTTTAGCTCTGCGCGCAGCTCGTTAACCATGTCGTAGTTAATGGCATTTAACTTGTCAGGGCGATTAAGTGTGATCCAACGTGTTGGTCCAACTTGCTCAACTATTATCGTTTTCATTTACTTAGTCTCACTCTCTGAATCGATTACGACAAGGGCATCTACAGCGATAGTTGCTTTCTCATAAATAATCATTGGGTTTACGTCAATTTCTACAATTTCTGGGTGCTCATGTGCGATTCGGCCCAATGCAACAAGCGTTTTGGCCAAAACACCATGTGCATCATCTAGCCCTGATTCGGCGACCATTTGTTGGGCTGTTGCAAGGTCGACTGGTCCAAGCATTGTCACTGGTTTTTTAGATTCAACGGTTACTCCGCCATGGCCTACTGCCAGAATTGGTCCGAACTCTTCATCTCGCACCATTCCAACTAACGCTTCCACACCTTGTGGAATTTGTGCTGCAATAAATGCAACTCCACCAAGTTTTTCAACTGCAGCAATTGCTTCGGCCTCACTTTTCACATTAAGAATTACACCGCCAGATGCGCTCTTATGTGCTGGTCCATCACTTTTAACAACCACAGGAAAACCAAGTGATGCTGCAACAGGGCCTGCTTGATCTGAAGATGTCACACGCTTTCTAGATGCAATCGGAACACCGTAGAGCTCTAGGATCTCGGCCGACTCATACTCAGGAAGTGCTCCAGTACGTGTGACAAACTTTGAAATCTCAATGGCTTTACCAAAATCTTGATTTAACGTTGCAGCTTTCTTCCAATTGCCAGCTCGGCCCAATGCTGCCATCGCACTATTGATGCCACGCAAAAGTGGCAATTCATACTTTGTGCAGATATCTAAAATTGCCTGCGGAGCATCAACTGAATGAACAGAGACAACGGCAGGGGAGATGTCGAATTTTTCTGCAGTTTTGCCAAGTGATTCAACAACCATTTCACACCAGACTTGTTCGTCATCTCCGCGGAATCTTGAGATATCAACCTGTGCAACCAAAACATCGTAGGCTTTTGACTCTGCCAAGATCTGCATTGATCGTGGGAAAACAACCTCTGGCACATCAATACCCCAAGCATCTAGAGGATTTTGTGGGTGCAGGTAGTTAGGAAACTCTTTGTTGAGCAAAACTGCAGTTGCATCTGGAAGTTGAGAAAAAACAAGTCCGTTTTGTTCTGCGCGATCGGCCATCAAACCGCACTCACCGCCAGATTCCGAAACTCCACTAATTCGAACACCACGTGGTCTGCGCTTTTTTCCAAGAACTTCAAGCGTCTCCACCATCTCTGGGAAATCTTCAACTTCAATTGCAGAAAATCTCTTGAGCGTTGCAGAAAATGCCTGATTAGAGCCAACAACTGCTCCTGTGTGGGCAAGGGCAATACGCTTTGCAACACCTGATTTTCCAACTTTAAGTGCAACAACTGGCTTGCCAGCTTGTGCACATTTTTCTAGCGCAGCAATAAATGCTTCAGGTCTGCGAATTGTTTCGATAAAGATTCCAACAGCACGGGTCTCTGGATCATCGGCGCTAAAGCTCATAAAGTCAGAGACATCGCGATTTAATTCACTGCCGGTGGAAGCAATAAAGCGGAAACCTACGCGTGGTCCAATTGTTGTAAAGGCTTCTGCAATGGAACCAGACTGTGAAGAGATTCCAACATGTCCTTGAACAAATGAATCAGAGATAGAGCCAATCCACGGTGATCCACCGGGCTTTGCAATTCCCATACAGTTTTGACCAATAATCATTGATCCATTCGCTGCTGCTCGTTCACGAATTCTTGCAGCAATGAGTGGACCATCAGCGCCTGCTTCACTACCAAGGCCTGGAAAGAAAAATGCACGAGTTCCACGATCCATCAATTCATAAACAGCCGCTTCAACTCTTTCATGTCCGACCATGACAACTGCAAGCTCTGGAACTGTCTGTAGATCAGCAATTGATGGCACGCATGTAAGACCCAAAACATCTGACTTACTTGGGTGAACACCCATAACAGGGATTGTGCTCATCAACATATTTCTTACAACTGCAGCACTTCTTATTGAAGGCCCAATAATCACACTGGAGGCAGGATCGATCAGCGTATTAACTGGTCTAAGCAGTTCGTTCAACCTCTTGCTCCTTATGTGTTATTTGTTGTGAGAATTAAAAGTTCATATTGATGTATTGAAGTTCCTGGTATTCCAAGAGTCCGTCTTGTCCACCTTCGCGGCCATCACCTGATCCCTTGGTTCCACCAAATGGTGTTTGTACATAACCAAATGAAGATCCATTGATTACAACCATTCCGTATTCCAAAGCCTCAGAAACGCGATGTGCGATAGCTAAATCCTTAGTAAATAGATATGCACCAAGTCCAGATTCGGATGCATTAACAGATTCGATCATCTGGGCCTCAGATGTAAATGGCTCAAAAGCCACAAGTGGACCAAATGTTTCATGACACGTTACAAGTGCATCTTTTGGTGCATCAACGATAATTGTTGGAGCACACCAACGCTTTGGATCGATACCAGAAGGAATCTGCCCACCAGCAACAACTTTTGCGCCTTTCTTTTTGGCATCTTCTAACTGCGCATTAACGCGTATTACTGCCTCTTCAGAGATCATTGGACCAACTTCAAAACCACCCTTGATTCCATGGCCCAGCTTTAAATCTTCGACGCGCTTTTTGGCTAGAGCTGTAAATTTGTCGAAGATGTCCTTATGTATTAATACACGGTTTGGTGCCACACAACTTTGCCCCTGGTTAGCAAACTTGCCCCACATTAAGTTATTGATTGCAACATCTAAATCTGCATCAGGGAAAACAATAAACGGTGCAACTCCACCAAGTTCTACGGTTACTTTCTTTAACTGCGCCCCGCCTCGTTCTGAGAGCATGCGGCCAACTTCTGTTGATCCTGTAAAGGAAATCTGTCGAACCTCAGGAGATTCAAGCAGAACATCACCAATTGGCGCTGGCTCACCGCAGACAAGGTTTAGTACACCTGCTGGGAATCCTGCATCGTGAAAGACTTCAAAAATCTTTACAGCAGATAAAGGTGTTTCTTCTGCAGGCTTTGCAACGATTGTGTTTCCTGCAGCAACTGCAGGAGCGATCTTGCGAAGCAACATTGCATTAGGAAAATTCCATGGAGTAATACATGCGACAACACCGCGAGCACGTCTGCGCAGATAGAAGCGCTGATTTAATGAGTCACTAGGAACAATCGTTCCATTACTGCGACGAATCTCTTCTGCATACCAAAGCAGATAGTCCGCGCCCCACAAGACTTCACCGACTGCCTCTGCAATTGGCTTACCTTGTTCTAGCGTCATGATCTCGCCAATTTCTTGTGCTCGCTCAATAAAGATTGCATTTGCTTTGCGAAGGTATGCAGCGCGCTCATTAGCGTTTAATCCGCTCCATGATTTAAATGCATTGTTTGCAGCGACAACTGCCGCGCGTGCTTCTTCGCGTCCGGCTGCAGGGATAGAGGCAATGAGCTCTCCGGTGGCGGGATTGTGTACATCTAAAACAGCTTTACTTGATGGCTGAACCCACTGACCATTGATATAGATTCCACTTTTAAATGTCAGAGCCATTATTTAGGACCTTCCGTATCTGTGAGAATATCTGGGAAACCAGGTGCGCGAAGTTCTACACCCACGGCATCTTCGAGAAGTTTAATAACCTTTGGAGACCATGCATCTCCGCCGTATTGGGCCTTGCCGCGCACAAAAGCCTGCTCTGTAATTGCTGCAAGCTCTAGAGGAACACCAAATGTTCTACCCATCTCTGTTGCAAAACCAATGTCTTTGAGTGCTAGATCCATTGTGAAACCAATGTTGTAAGAACCACTCAAAACTAGTTGCGTTTCGGTTTCGTGTACAAAACTTGTTCCAGAGGATGCACGGATTGCTTCGAAAGAAGTCTTTAGATCAAGGCCACCTTGTTTGGCAAGCATCATTGCCTCACCTGCTGCAACAAGGTGAATAAATGCCAACATATTTGTTATTACTTTGATAATCGATGCGTTACCTAGAGGACCCATGTAAAAATTCTGGCCTCCAACAGCTTCAATTACCTTCTTGCACTTTTCATAGACAGATAGTTCTCCGCCAATTAAAACTGTGATTTTTCCTGAGGCTGCTAAGTGAACTCCACCTGTAACAGGTGACTCCAAAGTATCTATACCTTTTTCAAGGGCAATGGCTGCAATCTCTTCAATGACATGGCGATCATTGGTGCTCATCTCCATCCATACGCCACCCTTTTTCAAACCAGCAAGAACACCGTTATCTGCAAGCATCACGTGCTTAACAACTGCAGGAGATGGCAAACAGGTAATAACGATGTCTACATTTTCTGCTAACTCTTTAGGAGAATCTGCCCACTTTGCACCCATCGCCAAAAGGTTTTTTGCAGCACCCTTGTCGATGTCGTTGACTGTTAAATCAAAACCATTTCTCTGCAAACTAGTTGCAAGGTGAACACCTAAATTACCTAAACCTATGTAGCCAACACGCATTACTTTTTCTCCCTGTTCCCTTGCTTCGTTCGTTTTAATTCTGCCGGTGGATCCTTTTAAAGATTTCGCACTAGTGCGAAAGAAAAGAAGGTTTTAGTTCAATGGTTCCTGATGCATCTCTAGGTGTAGACGTTGGCCGGTATATGGATGGGCTGCAGCAACTTCTTCGTTGAGTTCCACACCTAAGCCAGGATCAGTTGTTGGAAGGAAGTAACCGTTTTCCCAAGGCAAAGGCTTTTTAAGTAACTTGGAATGGAAGTTTTCCATCTTTCCAATTGACTCTTGAATGAGAAAGTTTGGTGTCGAAAGATCCACATGAAGGTTAGCTGCTGCCTCAATTGGTCCGGCATATAGGTGCGGGGCAATTTGTGCGTAGTGAACCTCTGCCATTGCTGCAATCTTCTTTGTCTCCATAATTCCACCGACGCGGCCAATGGCCATCTGCAAAATTGATGCGGAGTTATTGCGCAGTACTCGTGCGAACTCATACTTGGTAGATAGGCGCTCACCTGTTGCAATAGGAATAGTTGTACGCGATGCAACTCTTGCCATCTCCTCTGGCATATCTGGAGGTGTTGGCTCTTCAAACCAGAGCGGATCATACTTTTCAATTCTACGTGCAAGTCGGATTGCACTAGCAGGAGTTAACTGCCCATGTGTTCCTAGAAGTAAATCAACTTTTTCACCGACTGCTTCTCGTAACTGCTTTACAAACTTTTCTGTAAAGTCCAACATCTCGATAGATAGTTGGCGTGGATCAAATGCTGAGTATGGACCGATTGGATCAAATTTTAACGCTGTGAAACCATCCTTAATATAGACGGCTGCTCGCTCACATGAGATATCTGCATTTGAATAAACAGAGTTATCTTTACCTGGAGCTGGATAAATATATGTATAACTGCGCACACGGTCTCTGACTTTGCCGCCCAGTAAGTTATAGACAGGCTGGTTGGTCTCTTTACCCATGATGTCCCAGCATGCAGTTTCGATTCCAGAGAGAATTGCAACCATCGAAACATCTGGACGTTGAGTAAATCCTGCAGAGTATGCACGGCGCCATAGCGCTTCAATATCAAATGGAGATGTTCCAATTACATAGCGATCTACGACATCTTCAATCATTTTTTCTACAACAGAAGGATGGAATGGAACTGCATAAACTTCGCCGATACCTTCTATGCCAGTATCTGTTGTGAGTTTAACAAAGACCCAAAAGGAACCACCATCATGTGGAGGGGGAGTGCCGACTACAAATACCTTGGCACTTACTATCTTCATTACATCCCCTTAATTAATCTGAACACTTTGAATTCTAAATTATTTGATTTTTACAACATCTTTTTCATTGTTAAAACTGAACTTCGGTACCCGCGCATTCGCGCGGGTACCGAAATATTCAGTATCAGTTTACGAACTACAAATTACGCTGTGAAACCAACTGTGCGAAGTGTGAAGTTGTTGAGTGAGTTACCACTTGGGTGACCTGCTCCAAATCCACTTACCTTTGCACTGTGTGCATCAAGCTTGTTGTAGAACGAAGTAACGATGTATCCACCCTCGTTGTACTCAATCTCTTGAGCATCAGCGATGATTTCGTTACGAAGAGCCTTGTTAGGAGTCTTAAGTGCTTTAGCAATCAGACCCTCAAACTCTGCGTTACTCCAACCTGTTTCCTTTGAATAGTCTCCACCGCAATAAACCAATGTGGCTCCTTGCAAGTAAGTACGGTTTACGTAGTAATCCATAGCAAAGGTAGAAGCTCCTGGCCATCCGGTCCAGAAATCAGATGGTTGTGTGACCTTTACGTTCACGCCAGCCTGCTTTGCATTGAGTGCAAAGATCTGAGGAATTGTAAGCATTCCTGAAGCTTCGTCAGTTGTCTTCAATTCCATTTCAGGAATTGTCACACCTGATGCCTTGATAAGAGCCTTTGCCTTTTCAGGATCATAATCACGTTGCTTTAGCTTCGTGTTGTATCCCTCGTCGTAGCGACCAATTACGTCGTTACCCATTTGAGCAAAACCACTGTAAGCCTGCTTTACAACTGCTTCACGGTCGATCATCAAGCGGAATGCTTGACGGACCTTAACATCTGTAAATGGACCCTTTAGGCAGTTCATTGCGATTGGGACATAAGCACCAGTCTTAGCGTTTAGAACAGCAAGCTTCTTGTCTGCTCTAACAGCACTTACCTGTGCGTTTGGTAGATCTGTAATGACATCTACTTGACCGCTCTTTAGTGCATTTACGCGAGCTGTCTCATCAGGTAGAGAGATGATCTCTACTGAATCAACATATGGCTCGCCTGTACGCCAGTAGCTTGTGTTCTTTGTGTAAACACTCTTAACACCTGGTGTAAATGACTTGAACTTGAATGGACCAGTTCCAACTGGGGCTGTTGGGTTATATCCAACAGGAACAATACCCATTGCATAGTCTGAGAAAAGCTCATCAAAAGTTACGTTCGCAGATTTCAATGTGATTGAAACTGTGTATGCATCAACTTTCTTTAGCTTTGTTAGGTCAATACCTGAAATTGCACCTGAGCGAATTGCCTTAGTCGCTGGATCAAGGATGCGTCGAATAGTAAAGATGACGTCGTCAGCTGTAAGTGCGCGGCCGTTGTGAAACTTGACGCCCTTCTTTACGCGAACTGTCCAGACGTTACCTGTCTTGTTAGGTGTAAATGAGTCAGCAAGTTCGTTGACTAGCTTAAATTTTGAATCGCGAGTTACCAAGCGATCGTACAACTGATATTGACGTGCAGTATCAGCAGTAAAACCGCCAAGGTGTGCATCTTGTGTTTCAGTAGTGCTTCCAGAGCCAACTCCAACACGGAGTACTCCACCTTTTTTGATTCTTGCAGTTGCTGCATTTGCAGATGGTGCAAGCATCGCTCCGCTACCGGCAATGAGGAGACCGCCAGCAGCAGTTCCCATCAACAGTCCGCGGCGAGATAGCTCGTTAACTGCGTTGTTATCTTGTTCTTGCATTTTTTTCCTCTCCTAGGTAGGAAAGATTAGGCACTCG
>CAEZTN010000023.1_pt1 | contig 14489 bp, 19 predicted proteins | sample 7264231 | NCBI WGS metagenome assembly CAEZTN01 (sample SAMEA6813805, study PRJEB35770) | uncultured Actinomycetes bacterium | biome: Freshwater; feature: Freshwater reservoir; material: water | place: Czech Republic | collected 2017-08-18 | depth 0.5m m
TCGAACCTGTGCGCATGCCTTCGGAGGGCAACGCTCTATCCCCTGAGCTACGGGGGCTCTGTGGGCTTACTACACAAGGTTATCAGCGGGTGCAAAGTTGTGTGCATACTGCAAGAATCTGCCTATGAATTCAATTGCTTATTTCGCAACTGGTTGTTTTTGGGGAGCCGAACGTCGCTTTTGGCAGATGGATGGCGTTATTGAAACAAACGTTGGTTATATGGGTGGAAATCGACCAAACCCAAATTATGAACAAGTCTGTACTGGTGTTACAGGCCACGCCGAAATGGTAAAAGTTGTATTTGATTCTTCCAAGATTTCTTATCAACAATTACTTGAAGAGTTTTGGGTAATGCACGATCCAACATCCCTTAATCAACAAGGCGGAGATATTGGAACGCAGTATCGCAGTGCTATTTACACAACTGATGATTCTCAGCAGGCCACAGCTTTGGCCTCTAGGGATCAATACCAAAGAGCGTTAACAGCTGCAGGGTTAGAACAGATCTGTACTGAGATTTTAAGCGCCCAAGGTGTTGAGTACTACCCGGCAGAGGAGTACCACCAAAAATACCTCCAGAAAAATCCAAATGGCTATGACTGCCACTCCAGTACAGGGATTGCATACCCAACATCTGCGGTGATCAATTGAGCTCTCAAAGCAACGCCGATAAAAACAAGTCAGGCCAAAATCAATACCCAGTAAAAATTGATGAACAGGCACTGGCTGCCCGAGTAGATCCACTCTCTTATGACGTGCTGCGAAACGCTGCAACAGAGCGCCCCTTTACAGGTGAATACACCGACACAGAAACAGTTGGTGTGTATAAATGTAAAGCCTGCGCCGCCGAACTATTTAGAAGTGAGACAAAGTTTCATTCAGGATGTGGCTGGCCATCTTTTTATGCACCAAAGGCAGATGATGCTGTGCACCTGATAGAAGATCGCTCCCTATTTCCAAGAGTGCGGACAGAGGTCCTTTGTGCATCGTGCGGATCTCACCTTGGACATGTTTTCGATGGTGAAGGCTATGACGTTCCAACAGATCAACGCTGGTGCATCAACTCCGTATCGCTGGTCTTAGAACCGCAATAATCAGCGATTAGTTACAAGGAAAAAGTTGGATACTCATCTGTAACTAGAAGCAAGGCATATCCAACAACGCGGTTCCAGTAGGCAATAGTTCCCACAACACCTTCTGCACATTTTTCTGGATAGTTACCGGTAAATAAAATAGATAGCCAGCCAAATAAAGTTAAGAATGCTGCGTAGATGGCATAGAAAATTCCGACCAAATACAAAGGAATTGCAATAAACCACTTAATTAGCGGCAGCCATCTATTAAGGGCTTTTGCATCAACTTCTGGAAAAGTAACGCTGACTACATCATTTTCTTCAATAGAAGGGAACTGATCAGTAAGCAATAAGACGTATGCATCCACACGTGTTTGAAGTGAGAGCAATGCTTCATTAAATGAAAGAACATAGCTTGGGTAGATCTGACGAAAGACAATGGCTAAAGCCACTGGTAGTGAAATCAAACCAACCATGAAATAACTTGCATCACCACTGGATAGATCGGCTGCCGGTGCAAATGAAGCGATAAAAATTGCCATAGGTACAACTAAGACAAGGCGAAATAATGCAGTTAAACGGTTGCGCTCTGTTAAAGATACATCTATTTGGGTTTCAATTTGATTGCTCATACTCTAAATCTACCCCTTTACAGCGGTGATAGCCTTAATCCATGAGTGGATATGGGATAGAAGTTCCTCACCTTTTGGAGATGCAAACCTATACCAGCATAAACCGGCGAGAAATTCCCAGCATCGATCAGTGTAAGAGGACAGTTTAAATGTCAGTAAAAAATTACGATGTTGTCATCATGGGTGCAGGACACAACGGTTTAGTTGCGGCCACTTACTTAGCCAAGGCTGGAAAATCAGTTCTCATTCTTGAAGCAAATGATGAAATAGGTGGTGCAACACAAAGCGTGCAGGCATTTCCAGGCTTTGATGCACGTGTTTCTCGCTATTCCTATCTTGTTGCACTGTTGCCAGACAAGATTGTTAAAGATCTGAATCTAACCTTTGAGACTATCTCGCGAGATGTTTCAAGCTTTACGCCGTATTTAACAGCTAGCGGTGAAAATGAAGGTCTGTATGTATCCAGAAACTGGGATGCAAAAACAGAAGAATCATTTAAAGAGATTGATCCAACTGGCAATGAAGGCCGGGCCTGGCAGGGGTTTTATGCCGAAGTTGCAGAGTTTGCCCACAAGATTGCACCTACACTTTTACAGCCCCTACAAACTCGCTCACAGCTGCGTGAACAGATTAATCTGCCGAAGGTTTGGAAATATCTAATTGAAGATCCAATCGGTGAAGTTATTTGTGATCGATTTAAGGATGACATTGTTCGAGGAGTAGTTTTAACAGATGCTCTGATCGGAACATTTGCATCGGCATATGATCTTCAAGCAAATATCTGTTTTCTCTACCACCTCATTGGTAATGGAACAGGGGAGTGGAAAGTGCCTCGCGGAGGCATGGGAGCACTTGTTAATGAACTAGTGCGAGTAGCAACTGAATCTGGCGTTGAGATAAAAACAAATCAAAAAGTCGTTGCTATCCAAAGCACAAGTGATTGTGTGAAAGTTAGAACATCATCAGATGAGGAATTTACCGCCTCCCACTTTCTATCTAATGCTGCCCCTGGAGTATTGGCAGAGATTAGAGGCAAGAAAAAGCCTAAATCATTAGATGGCGCCCAGTTAAAGATAAACATTCTGCTCAAGCGTCTTCCACAGTTAAAGTCTGGGATAGATCCACAGTTAGCTTTTGCTGGAACCTTTCATGCAAATGAGAGTTTCACTCAATGTGAGGGCACATATAACGAGGCAAAGAACGGCAAAATGCCTACAAAACTTCCAATTGAAATGTACTGTCACACTCTGACTGATCCTTCAATTCTTAGCCCAGAACTATCAGCTGCTGGCTTTCATACCTTAACTCTCTTTGCACTTCACACACCTGCATCGTTATTTGATAAAGACAATGATGCTGCAAGAGCAGCCGCACTTGAATCTGCCTTTGCATCCTTGAATGAATATCTAGTTGAACCAATTCAGGATGTCATTGCAGCAATTGAAATTAAGACACCGCTAGATCTTGAGGAAGCGATTGCATTACCGCGAGGTAATATTTTTCATAGAGACTTGCAGTTTCCATTTCGCGAAGATGGTAGCCAGCCATCATGGGGAGTTGAAACCGATGACCCACGTATCTTTATCTGCGGCGCAGGTGCTACACGTGGCGGCGGTGTAAGCGGTATACCTGGCCATAATGCGGCAATGGCTGTACTTGGTAGCAATTAGACTTATTCAATGAACCTTCATCCTGAAACATCGGCGATTAGCGCAGGCCGACCAGATTCGGCGCCAGATGCATCAGTGAATCCGCCATTGTTTTTGTCTTCGACCTACCATGCAGGTGGTCCTGTTGGTTATGGACGTTATGGAAATCAAACGTGGAGCGCACTTGAAGAGGCAATTGCAGAGTTAGAGGGCGGACCAACACTTACATTTTCATCTGGCATGGCAGCAATTAATGCAGTCTTTTCTATTTTGCCTGTTGGTGCACCCGTAGTTGCATCACACGAGGGATATAGCGGAACTATGGGTCTGCTTAGTCAGTTACAGGCATCAGGACGCTTAGAAGTTCGCTTAGTTGATGTGACTAACAACGATGAAGTAATTGCTGCAATGAAAGGCGCCGCACTTGTTTGGCTTGAATCACCAACAAATCCATCCCTTGATATTGCAGATCTACCAACCCTTATTGCAGCTGCAAAGAAACTTGGCATCGGAGTAGGTGTTGATAACACTTTTGCTACCCCCTTTACTCAATTACCCCTATCAATGGGCGCAGATATATCAATGCATTCAGTAACAAAGTTTTTAGCAGGTCACAGCGATGTTGTGCTGGGATCACTTTCTACAAGTGATGAAGCGCTACTGAAAAGATTAGAAGAAGCACGTCGCTTTAATGGATCAATCCCAGGACCCTTTGAAGCCTGGTTGGCACTTCGTGGCATACGAACATTTCCAATTCGCTTTCGCGCAGCTGAAAGTAATGCAAAAGATTTAGTAAAGCGTCTGAGTGAGCATCCAAAGATTACAAAAGTTCGCTATCCCGGATTTGGAGCCGTCATCTCCTTTGAAGTAGATGCACCAGTTGAGGCCGTGCAAAAAGTCTGCGAATCATCGAAAGTCATTATTCATGCAACCAGTCTTGGCGGAGTCGAATCACTATGGGAGCGCCGCCGCCGTTGGGCCGGTGAAAGTATCTCTGTGCCGGAGCGGTTAATTCGCCTAAGCGTCGGTTGCGAACACGTTGAGGACCTATGGTCAGATATTGAACAGGCTCTTGGGGTTTTGTAGAGAAATTCTCAGAAATACAGAGTATTTTTAGCACATGTTTAAAGTATTTAGTCGCATAGCCGCAGCTGTTGCTGTGGTGCTTGTGGCTTTTCGCGCCGTCGGATCTTTTCTTTCGTGGGTTGAACATCAAGAAGATACCGTCGCAGATACATGGGTTGATGAAGACGAATTAGAAGATGTCTGAGATTCAATACATTCCAGGCAGTTGCAATATTGGTAAAGGTGAAATAAAGCGTAGACAATTTGTAGCTTTAATTGGATTATTTCTTTCTATCTCAACTTTAGTAACTCTCATTTCAATTGATGCACCAACAACTTCTCGCATTGGAATCTTTTTTCCACTAATGATTGCATCGGTTGGATTTATCCAATCACGCAGCAAGTTTTGCCTTGCCTATGGATTTGCAGGAACATTCAACTTAGGCAAACTCGGCGATATCTCAAGAGTGGCATCCCCAGAAGATCGTGCGGCAGACCGAAAAACTGCGCTCACGATTCTTGGAAAATCATTACTTCTTGCAGCTATAGCAACAGGAGTTGTTTTAGTACTACCCTTCTAAGTATGAAGATTTTAACTCATACTCGTAACGCAGCTTTGGCAGAAGACTTCAAAACCATCGTGGAAGAAAAACTCAACAGTATGGAACGCTTTAGCGTGGTGATTGACCGTGTTGAAGTCGAAGTACTGCATGAAAGCAACCCACATCAAGGAAAACACAAGCACAAAGTAATTCTGACTTCACATGGATCTGGTCCATTGCTTCGAGCTGAAGCTGCAGAGTTCAACGATTTAGCGGCTTTTGATTCTGCGATCAAAACTTTCGCACTCCAGATCAGGAAAATTCATGAGCGTACAAAAGATCATGACCGGACAACTCTTAGAAAAATGAAGACTGAGAGTTAAACGATCTCTGTTCCATCTTTTCTTGTTGCCGTTAAGCTTGCTACACCTGTAACAATCAATGATGCAAGTATTACTCCAAGGCTGACTTCAATTGTTATATGTGGAAGTGCCAAGCCGAGAAGATCATGGACGCCTGCGCCGTGGAAAGCTTCAATAATCATCTTGGTACCAATGAATGCAAGAATAAATGAGAGCCCTTTTGAAAGAAAGATAAGCCTTTGCAACAGACCTTGAATTAAGAAATACAGTTGGCGCAAGCCCATAAGCGCAAAGATATTTGCACACACAACAATATATGGATCTCGGGTAATTCCAAAGATTGCCGGAATAGAGTCAAGAGCAAAGATGAGGTCAGTAAAGCCCAAAGAAATCAGTGCGATAGTAAAGGTACTAGCACCTTTTGATCGCAGGAATGTGACTATTCGATCTTCTTTATATTCCTCTTCTTCGCTATCTTCAAAGAACATTTTGTAGGCGGTAAAGATTAGGAATGCGCCAAAAATGAAGAATGCACTGGAGAATTTCTCTAAGATCGCACTTCCGGCTGCAATAAATCCACCACGAAGAACTAAGGCAATAATAATTCCCAAGAGAAGAACTAATTGCTGTTTAGTTCTTTCAATCTGAAACCTAGCCAAAATGATAACAAAGACAAATATGTTGTCGACAGAAAGTGCGTATTCAGTCAGCCATCCAGCAAAAAACTCTTTTTGAGAGTTGGGATCGGTTGTCCAGTTGTTCATGAAATATCCAAAAGTCAACGCTGCTGCTACATATATAAGGGTCCAGATTCCAGCCTCTGTAATTGTAGTTTCCTTATTACGCCTAGCTATTGCAATCATTAAATCCATAATGATTACCAAGCATAAAATCCCTAGGGTGATGAGCCAGACAGCTGTTGATTCCATTGGGCGAGTCTGCCACTAAATGGGCAATAATCCAGCCATTTCTCAATTTCGGGAGAAACTATTTCAATTTTTCTTTACATTAGTTACAAGTAAGTGGATTTCTCGTGAAAGTTCCTTTAACTCCTTAAGCTCTATAAGAGCGGCTTCGTGAGTCTCACTTATCTGTTTTTCAACAATGGCAGATTGTACTTTTTGTCCGACCATAATTATCGAAAGTAATACCAACTGCAAAAATGTTTGAGCAACCCAACTGACAATTACGAGAGTGTCTCCAGATTCAATGGCCCTTGGTAATGAGATAAGAGCGATCGCGGCAAATATATAAGCACACCACATAGTGGCCACACCTGATGTTATTTTCTTTGCAATCCGTGTATTCAAGTTATTCATGAGTTAAACGATACACTTAATCCATGGATACTCTTTATATAGCCCTACTAATCCTCATATTGATTGGTATCGCTGGCCTTGGCTGGTTTTCATTTGTACTCTACAAAAAGCAACGACGCAACTCCGAAAAAGTAATTCGCGAGGTAAACAAGGCTTCAAGTGAAATAAAAAAGAGTATTTCCCACTCGTATTATCAAAGCGAAGCATACGCGCAACTAATCCAGCTTCTTGATTTTAAAGCATCATTGCCTGCAACTCGCGGTTGGGCCGCATCTCCAGATTTACTCCTGACTATTTATGAAACTATTAGTAGAACAAAACCATCACTAGTGGTCGAATTAGGTTCTGGAGTTTCTACTTTAGTAGCCGCAAAATCTGGTGCCAGAAAAGTCGTAAGTTTAGATGGTTCAAAAGAGTATGCCGAAAAGACCAGAGAGATGCTTAAGGAGCATAGAGTTCGCGGGGTTGACGTTCGATTTGCTGCACTCTTGCCCTACGTAAATGGTCTTACTTGGTATGACGTGTCAGTAATTAAGGACCTAAAGAAGATCGATCTATTAATAGTTGATGGCCCACCCGGAAACAACAATGCAGAGTCACGATATCCAGCGTTAAAAGAGTTCAAAGATAAACTCTCACCTAGGGCTATTGTCATTCTCGATGATGTAAAGCGAGAGGGCGAAAGAAAATTAGCAGAGGATTTTGCTGCAGCCCTGCCAAATCATGAATTAACTATTCTCAATCATGAAAAGGGCACTGCGATAATTTCGCCTCGATAAAGCTATGCAGATAACTCTCGAAGATGGGCTGCGCAGCGCCTGTGATCAGATCGTAGATACATCTACATTTGTTCGAGCAGTACTTTCTGGCCGGCGACGCAACATGCAGGTTGGTTTTGAACGAATTGATATTCGTTTGGTAGAAATCAAAGGGGTTCTAAATCTTCAGCTCATGCAAAATGATGGTCGTGCCACCACAACAAAAAATTTAGCCCCCGATCGCGTAGTAGTCCAAGAACTATTAGATAGTGGATATGCCAACATCATGGTTGAAAGCGTTTCGCAGGTCTATTCAATTCGAATAACAAAAAGCGGAGATGCTCAAGTACACATCGAAAAACGAGAGTCCCAACAGGTGCTCTCACACGATAAAAAGAAAGACCGCTTGTTAGATTCCTCCGATCCTTTTTTGTTAGAAGTTGGTATTGCAGATGCAAAAGGAGTAATCAAACCCTCTCGGCAAGATAAGTACAAACAAGTAGAAGAGTTTCTGCGGATACTTTCTCCAGCTCTAAACGCTGCTATTGCAGCAGGACATATTCAAAAGCCCACAGTAAAAACCCCACTCAATATCGTGGATCTGGGCTGCGGGCATGCTTACTTAACATTTGCTGCTCATCAATTTTTAATTAACTCTGGCATACCTGTAAAAGTTGTGGGAATCGATGTTAGAGTCGAAAGCAGAGATCGCAATAATGCAATTGCAAAGAAACTGGGCATTGAATCAACTATCGAATTTGTAGCAGAAGAGATCTCAAAAACAACATCGCAACCGGTAGATATCGCAATTGCACTGCATGCCTGTGATACGGCAACAGATGATGCGATCGGTTGGGCAGTAAATGGTGGTGCTCAGCTTTTACTGATCGCTCCATGTTGTCATCATGACATTCAAAAACAAATGGATGCTGCGCCAGAGCCATGGACAGCGCTAACAAAATTTGGATTAATGAAAGAGCGTTTGGCAGATTTGATCACCGATTCATTTCGCGCGCAGTTACTTCGTATTGCCGGCTATCGAGTAGAGATTATTGAGTTTGTTGCTGGTGAACACACTCCGAGAAATTTGATGATTCGCGCCGTCAAAACAGATGCCAAACCTGATGCGATAGATATTGCGAGATATCTAGAGATGAGCAGCCAATGGGGCGTTATCCCTGCCCTAGAAAAGAAACTTCCTACTCTTAACATCCGTTAGACTTGGCACATGTCCAAGGTCCTTTCTTCCCTTCCGGTTGGTGAAAAAGTCGGTATCGCTTTTTCCGGCGGGCTCGATACATCTGTTGCAGTTGCATGGATGCGCGCAAAAGGCGCAGTACCTTGCACCTACACCGCAGATCTTGGCCAATACGATGAACCAGATATTGATTCAGTTCCGGGACGCGCAAAAGAATATGGCGCAGAGATTTCTCGCCTTGTAGATTGCAAAAGCGCATTAGTTGAAGAGGGTCTTGCAGCTATTGCATGCGGAGCTTTTCACATTAGATCTGGTGGAAAACAGTATTTCAATACAACTCCTCTTGGACGCGCCGTTACGGGCACCATGCTTGTTCGCGCAATGCACCAAGATTCGGTTGAAATTTGGGGCGATGGTTCGACATATAAAGGCAATGACATCGAGCGCTTCTACCGCTATGGGCTTTTAGCTAATCCAAATTTAAGAATCTACAAGCCATGGCTTGATCAAGACTTTGTAACAGAGTTGGGTGGCCGCAAAGAGATGAGCGAGTGGTTGGTTAAAAATGGCCTGCCTTATCGCGACAGCACCGAAAAAGCCTATTCAACTGATGCCAATATTTTGGGTGCTACTCACGAGGCAAAAAGTTTAGAAAACTTGGACACATCAGTAGAACTAGTTCAACCAATTATGGGCGTTCGCTTCTGGGATCAAAGCGTAAAAATTGAAAGCGAAGATGTTCGAATCACTTTTGTTCAGGGTCGCCCAACGGCAATTAATGGAAAAGCATTTGCCGATGTTGTTGAATTAATGAAAGAGGCAAACTCAATTGGTGGTCGCCATGGTCTTGGAATGGCTGATCAAATTGAAAACAGAATCATTGAAGCAAAAAGTCGCGGAATCTACGAAGCCCCAGGTATGGCGCTTTTGTTTATTGCCTACGAAAGATTAATCAGTGCTATTCACAATGAAGACACAATTGCTAACTATCATGCCGAAGGTCGCAGATTAGGTCGACTTCTCTATGAGGGTCGCTGGTTTGATCCACAGGCTCTAATGTTGCGTGAATCCTTACAGCGTTGGGTTGCATCGGCAGTAAATGGTGAAGTAAGTATTCGCTTGCGCCGTGGTGATGATTATTCAATTATGAATACAACTGGTCCTGGTCTTAGCTACCACCCAGATAAACTCTCGATGGAGCGCACAGAAAATGCCGCATTTGGTCCTGTTGATCGCATCGGTCAATTAACCATGCGAAACCTTGATATTGCCGATACTCGTGCAAAGTTAGAGCTCTACCGTTCCCAAGGTCAGATAGGCGATGGGGAGTTCAAATTAATCGGTGAGATCGAAAATTAATTTAAAACAAACTGACAACAGGAGACCCATGCCAAAGAAAACGCTCATTAAGGTATTTGCAATTATTGCTGTTGCAGCTATTGCATTTGCATCATTTACATCATTAGGAGGAAATGACAACGTGTCCGGATCATCAGCTTCAGGTCTCCCATCAGTAACTAATAACGCAGGAGAAGCCCCAACAATTACTCCTCCTACTGGTGCTGCGCCAGCAACGTTGCAGTCAGTAGACATTATTGAAGGAACGGGCGCAGAAGTTCTTGCGACTTCAACGCTAACGGTTCATTACACATTGATGTCGTGGTCAGATGGTCAAATTCTTGAATCATCATGGACTAGCGGACAGCCTGCTACTTTCCCATTATCTGGTGTTATCGCCGGATGGCAACAAGGTCTGCCAGGTGCAAAAGCTGGTGGACGTCGTCTTCTTGTTATTCCACCATCACTTGGATACGGAGTTAGTCCAGGCCATCCACTTGAGACAGAGACTTTGATCTTCTCAGTAGACATCTTGGAAGTCTCCTAAAAAGAATTAACATAAAACCCCATCAGCCAACAAAGCTGGTGGGGTTTTATTCTTGTTAACCAACTGTTCATTTCTCTAGGACCCAGCACGTCTAAGGATCATTGGGCTAGACCCTTACGCTGAAGCCATGGATAAAGCCAGTATCAAGGAATCGTCAGTGCAGAAATTGGTTTCTGAATTCCTCGGCACCTGCCTTTTAGTCTGCATCGTTGTTGGCTCTGGAATCATGGCAACTAACCTTTCGCAAGATATTGGCATTCAGCTACTGATTAATGCAGTTTCTACGGTTTTTGGTTTGATGGTGTTGATTCAACTCTTGATGCCCATTAGCGGAGCCCACTTTAATCCAGCTGTAACGCTTATTAATCTGATACAAAAAAATGTAAGTATCTCTACATTTATTAAATTCTCGATTGTGCAAACAGCAGGTGCAATCAGCGGCGCCATCCTTGCAAATGCCATGTTTAATCTAGCCCTTATTGAAACTTCCACAAAAATTAGATCAGGCAGCAACCTCTATCTGGGAGAAGTAATTGCTACAGCCGGACTTATTCTGGTCATCAATCTTCTTGTATCACAAGAGAAAACAGCGCTAATTCCTGTAATGGTTGCATCATGGATTGGTAGTGCCTACTTCTTTACCAGCTCAACCTCATTTGCAAATCCTGCAGTAACCGTTGGTCGAATCTTCTCTGAATCATTTGCAGGCATCGCGCCCAGCAGCGTTCTTCAATTCATAGCAGCTCAAATTATCGGAGCATTACTTGGTTTAGGAATGTTTAAGGTGGTATCTCGATGAGTCAAAAACCAACAGTACTTTTTGTTTGTGTGCACAATGCTGGTCGATCACAAATGGCTGCAGGATTTATGCGCGAACTTGGACAAGGCCGAGTTGAAGTCTTGTCTGCAGGCAGTGCTCCAAAGGATTCAATTAATCCAATAGCGGTGGAGGCAATGGCTGAACTTGGAATTGATATCGCAAACCATGTTCCAAAGATATTAACAACAGAGGCTGTTCAAGAATCTGATGCGGTTGTGACTATGGGCTGCGGAGATGTCTGCCCCTTCTATCCTGGAAAGCGCTATGAAGATTGGGTCTTAGATGATCCAGCAGGCCAAGGAATTGAATCTGTACGAGTAATTCGTGATGAGATTAAGGCAAGAGTAGAAGCTTTACTTGCAGAACTTCTTCAATAAATTTATCTGCTAATCATTCGCATCTGCTAATTTATATTGAGTTCTCTTTACATTCTTTATTTGTTATTTTTCCTCTACAAATAATTGGTGGCTTGCACACCTCTACACAGAACTGAGGAGATATGTCCGTACTAAACGAAGTCCTTGCTGCAAATAAAGCATACGTTGCAGATTTTGGAACAAAAGGTTCGCTCGCACTTCCACCTGCTAGAAGTTTTGCAATCCTAACCTGTATGGATGCACGTCTTGATCCAGCAAAATACGCCGGGTTAAGTGAAGGTGATGCACACGTTATTCGCAACGCAGGTGCACGTGCATCAGATGATGCAATCCGTTCACTAGTGATTTCCTACAAACTCCTTGGAACAAAAGAGTGGTTTGTCATCCATCACAGTAACTGCGGTATGGAGTTCTTTACTGATGAAATCATGCGCGGTCTACTCTCAAAGAGTTTAGAGACTGCAGCACTTGGAGAGTCAGGTTTTTATGATGTTGGCAAGGGTCCAGGTTCTGATGAAGGCGCATATATTGATTGGCTGACAATTTCAGATCAAGAAAAGGCAGTAGTAGATGATGTTCAACGAATTCGACGCCACCCACTAGTTCCTAAAAACATTCCAATTTATGGTTATGTTTATGAAGTTGAAACTGGAAAGTTACGTGAAATCACAGCGGCAACAGCTGCAGGCAAAGCAAACTAAATCCAAATAGTTTCAAATAGCCCCAGTCACCATTTAGTGTGGCTGGGGTTAACTATTTAGTATTGCAACTGCGACCTTGTAATCCTTTTCAAAAACCATTATCTGCGGTCCATCTAGAGTTTGAGTTAACGTTGCTTTAACATTCAGATCAATTAACTTCTGAAGATTCATCTGCGCTTCGATATAACTTGCAGGAGTAGGCAAAGGGGTTAGTAACCCATAATCATTTTTCTTGCCCGCCTTAATCGGCGTTACTAGAAATTTTCCATTAGATGCAAATCCCCACTTAAGAACAACGATAAGAATGCCAAGCGCAACAAATCCTCCAAAGGATTGCAGATAAAGGCTGTTGTTAATTCCACCGAGCATGTGAGTATTCTAGGCGTTGCCATTTATGCAAGGTAGTTTTGCTACTACGGCAATCGGATGTAGACTGCTCGCGTGGGATTACACAGCGCAGGCGCCGCATTTAAGAAGGCATTAGCTGAAGAATCTCCTTTACAAATAATCGGAACAATCAATGCAAACCACGCCCTCTTGGCAAAAAGAGCGGGCTTTCGCGCTATCTATCTCTCTGGTGGCGGAGTGGCAGCAGGATCGATGGGACTTCCAGATTTAGGAATCACCACGTTAGATGACGTACTTACCGATGTTCGTCGCATAACTAATATCTGCGATACGCCGCTTTTAGTTGATGCAGATACTGGTTTTGGATCTTCTGCTTTTAATATAGGTCGAACAGTAAAAGACTTGATTAAGGCTGGCGCAGCTGCGATGCATATGGAAGATCAAGTCGGTGCAAAGCGTTGTGGACACCGCCCCAACAAAGAGGTTGTTTCAAAAGCCGAAATGGTTGATCGAATTAAGGCAGCAGTTGATGCTCGCACAGATGAGAATTTTCAGATTATGGCCCGCACAGATGCACTTGCAATGGAAGGTCTAGATGCAACTCTAGATCGCATCCACGCATATGTTGAAGCCGGTGCAGATTTAATCTTCCCAGAAGCAATTAGAACTCTAGAAGAGTATAAAAAAGTTAGTTCTGTTGTTTCAAAGCCAATCTTGGCAAACATCACAGAGTTTGGTCTCTCACCATTATTTGGTCGCGATGAATTAAAGGCAAATGGAGTTTCAATGATTTTGTATCCACTTTCAGCATTTCGCGCTATGAATAAGGCCGCAGAAAATGTCTATGAGTCAATTCGCCGTGATGGAACACAGGCCAATGTCGTTGACACAATGCAGACCCGCGAAGAGCTATACGAGCGAATTAACTACCATTCTTATGAGCAAGCAATCGACAAAATGTTGGGCAACAAGTAAAAAATTGACCAAAAAATTATTCGCTCCCGTAGCACCATCACAGGTTCGGATAATCATCCATTCACACCGATAGAGAAATGATAGGTACATGTCAAGCCATATAACTAAATCCAATCAGCCATATGACCAAGAGATCATCGACATTGTTAATTATGTAGAGAACTATCAGATCAAATCTCCAGTGGCATATGAGACTGCATGGAACTGTTTCTTAGACACTCTCGGCTGTGGATTTGAAGCGTTGGAATACGATGCATGTAAGAAACTTCTTGGACCAACAGTTGAGGGAATCTCAGTACCTAATGGTGTAAAAGTTCCTGGAACAAACTATGTTTTGGATCCAATTCAGGGAGCATTCAATATCGGCTCAATGATTCGTTGGTTAGATTTTAATGACACATGGTTAGCTGCAGAGTGGGGCCATCCTTCAGATAACTTGGGTGGAATCCTTGCAACAGCAGATTGGCTCTCTCGCACAACAGGTAAGAAATTCACCATCAAAGATGTCTTAACTGCAATGATCAAAGCACATGAGATTCAGGGTTGTATTGCACTTGAGAACTCATTTAACAAAGTTGGTCTAGACCACGTGATCTTGGTAAAGGTTGCATCAACTGCAGTTGTTGCACAGATGATGGGCTTAACTCGCGATCAGATCTTGGCAGCTGTTTCACTTGCTTGGGTTGATGGACAATCACTTCGCACCTACCGTCACTTTCCAAACGCAGGATCTCGGAAATCTTGGGCAGCAGGAGATGCAACATCTCGCGCTGTGCGTCTTGCA
>CAEZTN010000027.1_pt1 | contig 12122 bp, 10 predicted proteins | sample 7264231 | NCBI WGS metagenome assembly CAEZTN01 (sample SAMEA6813805, study PRJEB35770) | uncultured Actinomycetes bacterium | biome: Freshwater; feature: Freshwater reservoir; material: water | place: Czech Republic | collected 2017-08-18 | depth 0.5m m
GCAAGCGGCGCAGATTCACGATCTGCAGCATGTAGATACTGACCTAAATCATTTGTACCAATTGAAACAAAGTGGCAGACCTTTGTAATTTCATCTGCAAGGAAAACCGCTGCAGGTACTTCGATCATTACGCCAGCTTTTTCTAATCCATATTCTTTGGCCATTGCAACAAAGTTTTTTGCCTCTTCTGGCAATGTGATCATCGGTGCCATTACCCAGACTTCAGCCTTAGTCGCCTTTGCTGCAGCTGCAATTGCCTGTAACTGTGTGCGCAGTAGGTTTTCATGTTTGTTGATTGTTCGATACCCGCGAACACCTAACGCAGGGTTTGGCTCATTATCAAATGAAATAAAAGCCATTGGCTTATCAGCGCCGGCATCTAATGTTCTGATAATAACTTTTTGATTATTAAATGGAGTAAAAAGCTGCGTGTAAATTGCTGTCTGCTCTTGAAGAGTTGGCGCATCGTTACGGTCCAAATACAAAAGCTCTGTGCGAAGTAAACCAACACCATCTGCTCCAGCTGCTACTGCAGCAACTGTGTCTTCGACGCGACCAATGTTTGCATAAATTGGCACAACAACATTATCTGTTGTGATGTAGCCATCTCTAGACCTTGTAACAGTTTTTGATTTGCGGGCTTTAATCTTTTCGATTTTGTTTTCAATCGCTGCCTTAACAGTTGAATCAGGGTTAAATACAACTTCACCTGTTGTTGCATCAACTGCCACAGTTGCATTTGGTGATGCGATAGCGGCCTGAACAACGCCAGGACAGGCAACAATTGCTGCTATTCCATTTGATCTAGCGATAATTGCCGTGTGGCTTGTTGGCCCGCCGCCTGCAGTAACAATTGCCAAAACTTTATCTGTCTCTAAATCTGCAGTATCTGCAGGTGAAAGGTCTTGTGCAATAAGAACAGTGGGAACATCAAAGTGAGGAATCTCTGGGTATGAAATCCCTGCGATCTCACACAGCACGCGATCTCTGATATTTGCAACATCGCTCACGCGCTCTGCTAAATAACCACCGGAGGCGGTTAATAACTCCTGAAATACCTCTGTTGCTTTAACAATTGCATAACTGGCCGTGCGGCCACCTGCAATAAATGCTGCCGCCTCTTCTGCGATAGCTGGATCAGTTGCAATCTCTGCCATTGCAACCAAAATTTCGTGCAGCTCGCCAGTGGTGCGGCCAGCGCGTGCATCTAAATCTGCGCCCACTCTGGCAATTGCCTCGGTTAAAAATTGTGTTTCTTGCTGAGTGCTTAACTGTGATTGCTGTGCATCTGCAACAGGAATATTTGTGTTGAGCAAAAAGAATGGGCCAATTGCTGCACCAGAACTTGCGGGTATACCAGTGAGCATTGTGATCGGATGTCCTTTTTTGGGTTGTTGGGGGCTTCTATAGGGAAGCGATGAGAGCATCTAAAAGTAGTGCACCATCATAAAAGTCACAGAAGTTTAGATCAATAGTCAACGAAATATTTTTTGTACTTTCGCTGTCATAACCAATCGTTAGTGAGGTAACTTGATTTGGAAATAGCAAGGGGGTAGCAGAACTCATGGAATAAGAGGTGAGGTCAAAAATTGTTGTGGTCCCGCCGCTGAGCATTGCAATCGGTACCTTGCCATTTTTTGCTGCATCAGATGTAGTTGTAACCAGCGCTCGCAGTTGATCAATATTGATTAAGTCAGGATCTCTAAAGACAGGCAGTGCACTTCCATATTTGGATTCAATGATTAAGGAAACACCAATGTGTTGATGGGCTGCTAAATCTGGTCGTCCGCGCAAAACTTTGGCCCAAGCAGAAATTAACTGCGCATGATCAAAGTTTGCATTCGCGCGGCGATTAAATGAAGCTTGCGCAATACCGCGAGTCATTTCAATTCCCTTTGCGATAAGGGCTTTGTTTGCTGCTTGACGCTTTAACACAGCTGGATCTAATTGTGCGGAGTTCACATCAGAGAATGTGATTGTTCGATCTGGCCCTGTTGGATGCACAGTGCGAAGATCAATTCCACGGTTAGCAGCTTCTACTCGAGCTTTAGGAACAGCTTTGACGGAAGTATTAACAATTATTGGTGCAGCAACTGGTGCTACTGGAGGAGGAGTAATTACGGGTGCAACTGGAGGAGGAGTTGGTGCAACCGGTGCTGGAACTATTGGAGCAACGGGAGCAGGTGCAGCAACAGGTTCTGCCACCGGTGCCGCAGCAACAGGTGCGGCAGCATCGCCACCAAAATCAAAGGCCATTACCTCTGTTTCTGTCAGCATGATTAAAACTGGCTTACCAATTTCAATCACATCACCTGGGTTGCCAACTAAAGTTTCAATAACACCATCTGCAGGTGCTTCAACTTCCATGTCGATCTTGTCAGTCATTACTTCAAATAAAACATCACCAGATTTAACCTGATCGCCAACTTTTACATGGAAAAGCAAAAGCTCTCCAGTTTCCATGGTCATGCTCATCTTCGGCATGACAACGGGATATTTGAAACTCATCGCCAGTTTTTAACAATCTCTCGAGCTGCAGCTTCAATATCTTCGATCTGAGGAACTGCAGCTTTTTCCAACTGTGGTGCATATGGAATAGGAATGTTCATTCCGGCCAAACGCTTAATTGGTGCGATAAGCGAGCCAAATGATGAAGAACCAGCCATCTGGGCGATAACTTCATTGATAAATCCTGCATGTGCTGGACCTTCTTGAACAACCATAAGGCGACCAGTTTTTTCAACTGACTCATAGACAGGTTGCATATCAAGTGGTGAAATTGTGCGCGGATCAATGAGTGTAATAGAGATGCCTTCTGCTGCTAACTTCTCGCAGACTTCATAACTCTTGTTAACCATAATTCCTGTTGCAACAATTGTTAAATCTTTTCCTTCACGAACCACTTTGGCAACACCCAAAGGAATTCGCTCTGCACCTTCTGGCACAGGATCTCTACCTGGGATCTTGTAGAGAAGTTTGTGCTCTAAGAAGATAACTGGGTTTGGATCATCAATTGAAGCAAGCAACAATCCCTTTGCATCTGCAGGATTTGATGGCACAACAACTTTTAATCCAGGAACCGATGCAAACCATGGCTCTAGATTTTGTGAGTGTTGAGCCGCAGCACCTGTTCCAGAGCCTTGCGGTGTTCGTAAAACCATTGGCACATGCAGCGCGCCACCTAACATGAAGTGAATCTTTGCTGCTTGGTTTGCAATCTGATCCATTGCTTGTGCTGTGAAATCTGAAAATTGAATTTCAACAATTGGACGCATTCCAGAAAGTGCGGCACCTACTGCAGCGCCAACAATTCCAAGCTCTGCAATTGGAGTATCTAGTACGCGCTCTGATCCATAGCGGTGGTACATATCGCCAGAAACACCAAATGCACCGCCATAAATTCCAACATCTTCGCCTAGTAAAAATACTTCTGGGCGCTCGTCAAATGCGATGCTCATTGCTTCACGAACAGCCTCTGCCATTGTTAACATGCGATCGCTCATGCTGACACCTTCTTAAATACTGCATCGAGCAAGCCAGCAGGATCTGCAGCTTTTGCCTTTACAGCCTCATTTACTGCAGCGACAATCGCATCTGTTGCCTCTTGCTGAATCCCATCGCACTGCTCTTGAGTTAATTTCTTTTGCTTGATCGCACGGGCGATAAATTTTGGAATGGGATCTAGAAGACGCCACTCTTCGATCTCTTCTTTTGTTCGATATAAGTTCTTATCAGAGCGTGAGTGACCTTTCCAGCGGTATGTCTCGGCAACAATGAGCGTTGGTCCTTCGCCTTTTCGCGCGCGATCTACTGCAATCTGGGCAGCTTCATAGACTTCTACAACATCATTTCCATTGACATTAACCCCAGGGATTCCATATCCCTTACCGCGGTCTGCCAAGTTATCGATTGCAAAAGCTTTTTCTGTTGATGATGACATTCCATACTTATTGTTTTCACAAAACAAAATCATTGGCAGTTTCCAGATTGCAGCTAGATTAGCTGCTTCGTGGAAAGCTCCTTCATTCATTGCGCCATCTCCAAAGAATGAAACAGCAACTGTTCCCTTTTTCATCATCTTGGAAGCAAGTGCGGCGCCAGCTGCGATAGGAATTCCGCCGCCTACAACTCCGTTTGCGCCAAGGTTTCCTGTTTCAACATCTGCAATGTGCATAGAACCACCGCGACCGCCGCAGTAACCAATCTCTTTTCCAAGAAGTTCTGCAATCATGCGCGTAAGGTCCGCGCCTTTTGCAATGCAGTGACCATGTCCGCGGTGAGTAGAGGTAATCTGATCCTGAATTGTTAGCGCCATGCACATACCTGTTGGAGATGCTTCTTGACCGATTGATAAGTGCATCGTTCCGTGCATCATTCCGCGGCCAAATAAATCTTCTACTGCCTCTTCAAACTTTCTAATGCGGCACATGTATAACAATGCATGGCGTGCATTTTCAGTAGAAGCCAGTGGATGGCCCATCAGTAGGGGATTTGCGCTCATTTTCCAACCTTCACATTTGTTCACATCACTGAGTAGATGTTCCTATTAAACACTACCAATGAGCCCGTTACGATAGGCCAATGAAAGAATTTCGCTCTGTCGTTGCAGCTGCCGTAGGCCTGCATGCTCGTCCGGCCGCTCTTTTTGCATCTACTGCAAAGGGTTCGGGAAATACGGTTCGTTTAGCAAAGATTGTCGATGGCACGCCAACCACCCCTGTTGATGGCGCAAGTGTCTTACGAGTGATGACACTGGGAGTTAAGTGTGGCGATGAAGTTCTTGTAACAGTAGAGGGTGAAAGTGAAGAAGAGACTTCTGCCAAGTTGCAAGAAATTGTTGAGAGTAACGATCATTGAATTCTAAATTACGAACCGGCATAGGAGTAGATGCTCACCAATTTGGTGATAGCGGGCCACTTGCGCTCGCAGGTTTGGTTTGGCCAGAAACAAAAAAACTAGTGGGACATTCAGATGGCGACGTTGTCGCACATGCAATCTGTGATGCGGTTTTATCTGCATGCCAGTTAGGCGATGTCGGAAGTTTTTTTGGAGTCGATAAGCCCGAGATGGCTGGAGCATCAGGTGTTGTAATGATCTTTGCGGTAAGGGATTTTGTTACAGCAAAAGGTTTTGCCATCAACAATGTTGCTGTGCAGATTGTGAGTAACTCACCAAATATTTCATCTCGAAGAGATGAGGCAGAAGATGTTTTAACAAAATCTTTAGGCGCACCTGTCTCTGTTTCAGGAACAACTTCAGATACCATGGGCTTTACGGGCCGCGGTGAAGGTGTGTATGCAATTGCAACTGCGTTGGTGCAGATTCCGTGACGCTACATTTATATGACACAGCAACACGTGAGGTAAGTGAGTTCAAATCACTGAAACCTTCACAGGTTTCGATCTATGTTTGTGGAGCAACCGTGCAGGGACCGCCCCATATTGGCCATATTAGATCCGGAGTGAACTTTGATATTTTAAGACGCTGGTTAATTTCATCTGGCTATGCAGTTACTTTTGTTCGAAACGTTACAGATATTGATGACAAGATTTTGCACACTGCAAAGCACGATGAAATGCCTTGGTGGGCAGTTGCAATGAAATATGAGCGAGTTTTTACCGCTGCTTATGCGCAGTTAAACATCTTGCCACCAACATATGAGCCACGTGCTACGGGCCATATCACCCAGATGATTGAACTGATGCAAAAACTTATCGATAACGGCGCTGCATATGCACCGGGTAATGGCGATGTTTATTTAGAAGTTCGAAAGCTCAAGAGTTATTTAACTCTGTCTCGGCAAAAAATAGATGATTTACAAGCCGCTGCAGATGCTGATGAAACAAATAAAAAAGATGTTCGTGACTTTGCGCTATGGAAAGCTGCAAAACCTGGAGATCCTTCCTGGCCAACACCATGGGGACCGGGCCGACCAGGATGGCACTTGGAGTGTTCGGCAATGGCACATGCATATCTTGGGGAGACATTTGATATTCATGGTGGAGGTTTAGATTTAGTTTTCCCACACCATGAAAATGAGATCGCTCAATCAGAAGCGGCTGGATATGGATTTGCTCAGCGTTGGTTACACAATGCATGGGTAACGCAATCTGGTGAAAAGATGTCTAAATCTTTAGGTAATTCATTGCAAGTAAATGAAATCTTAAAATCTGTCCGCGGCATAGAACTTCGTTGGTATTTAGGTAGCGCTCATTACCGTTCTATGTTGGAGTATTCACCGGCGGCGTTAGAAGAGTCGGCAATTAACTTTCGCCGGATTGAAAGCTTCTTGAAGCGTGCAAAAGAGATGATTGGTGAAAAGCCATCATTAAAGTTAAGCAAAGAGTTTACCGATGCGATGAATGATGACTTAGCAGTTCCTGCAGCGTTGGCATCAATTAGTGAAAATCTTCGCCTCGGAAATCAAGCAGTAACTGACAATGATAAAAAAGCAGTTGCAAAAAATGCCAACGAGATTCGTGGCGCGTTAGATATTTTGGGATGTGACCCATTTGATCCTGTATTTGCTCAATCAGGCGGTGCGGATTTAAATGCAGCCTTGGATGGAGTAATTAAAATAGCCCTTGCAGAGCGTGCATCGGCTAGAGAGCGCAAGGATTTTGCCGCTTCAGATGCAATACGTGATGGACTTGCTGATTTAGGAATTACAATTGAGGACACTGCTCAAGGGCCTCGCTGGTCTATCAATTAAGTACTGAAACGAGAATTAAAAATGGCTGGCAATTCATCCCGTAAAGGCGCTGTTCGCCAATCAAAAAAAGGACCGTCATCAGGTACTGGTGGAAACAACAAGCGACGTCTAGAAGGTAAAGGTCCAACTCCAAAAGCAGAAGATCGTCCTTACCACGCAGCAGCAAAGCGCAAAAAAGCTGCAGAGAAAAAAGAAGTTCGCTCACCTCGCATGCCAAAAGGTGATCGACCTCGTGGCGAAATTGTTGCTGGCCGTAACGCGGTTCTGGAAGCGCTACGTGAAAATGTTCCGGCAACAGAGCTTTTAGTTGCACGCAGTATTGATGTTGATGATCGTGTTGCAGAGAGTTTAAAACTTGCACTCCACCAAGGACTTCAAATTCGCGAAGCACATCGCGCAGAGGTTGAAGGCATCTCACCTAATAGCCAAGGAATCATCCTTGCTATCAAACCTTTTCAATATTCAAGTTTTGAAGAGATTCTCTCTCGTGCAAAACATCCCTCATTAATTGTTGCTTTAGATGGTGTAACTGATCCACGTAACCTTGGCGCGATTATTCGAAGCGCAGCGGCATTTGGCGCAGCAGGTGTAATCATGACCGAACGCCGCGCAGCAACAATGACAGCATCGGCCTGGAAATCCTCTGCTGGGGCGGCTGCTCGTTTGCCGATTGCACAGATTACAAATCTTGCCCGCACGATTGATGCTGCTAAAAAAGCCGGCATGTTTGTTGTTGGATTAGATGGCGAATCAGACGATGATATTGCCTCAATGAAAGTTGCAACTGAGCCATTGATGGTAATTGTTGGTTCAGAAGGCAAAGGTCTTGCACGTTTAACCAAGGAAAAATGCGATCTTGTTGTTTCAATTCCAATCAGTGCGACAACTGAGTCATTAAATGCAAGTGTTGCAACATCAATTGCACTCTTTCATATTGATCAAGCACGTCGCGCTCAGTAAAAAACAGTTAAATCAAAAAGGGTAAAAAATGAAATACCAACGATTTATTGCACTCGGTGATTCATTCACCGAAGGTATGTGTGATGAAAAACGATATGGACAGTATCGAGGATGGGCAGATCGTGTTGCCGATGTCATGGCAGCCAATCAACCTGGATTTCAATATGCCAATCTTTCAATCCGAGGAAAATTGCTCAAGCAAGTTATTGATGATCAGTTGGAGCCGGCTTTAGAACAGGTAATTGATAAGACGACCTTAATTTCATTTCATGCTGGGGCAAATGATGTAATCAGGCCAAAATACAATCCAAATGTAGTTCTACCTTTGTATACACAAGCTGTTCGAAAGATTGCTGCTTCGGGTGCCACTGTTATGTTATTTACAGTCTTAGAAGATAGTGGAAAAGAAGGACGCCTTGCAGAATCATGGAAGCAACGATTTAAAGAGTTTAATGAAAATGTTCGAAAGGTTGCCGCAGAAGTTGGAGCAATTTTGTGCGATGGTAATCAAGAAGAATCTCTCAAGGATCCACGCTTTTTGGCATTTGACCGCCTACATTTAAATCCAATGGGACATGATCGGGTAGCCCAGGCGGTTTTAGAAACAATTGATCTTCCATTTGATCCAACATGGCGCACTCGATTAGAACCTGCAGAACCAACATCTAAAATTGTTCAAACAGGTGTTACAACTTTGTGGTTTGTTACTTTTGCACTGCCATGGATGTGGCGACGCGCACGAGGTAAATCTTCAGGTGATGGGCGAACCTGCAAGTATCCCCATGCAATTAAGTGGCCGCTTGCTCACTTGGATTAATTCGATTAAAAGAGGCTGATTTGCTGGATTTTCACATTTAGGCCAACACTGCCATAATTGCCTCTGCTTGATTTGGGGAAACTCAAAAAGCAGGCCTCTCTAGCTCAGTGGTAGAGCAGCGCACTTGTAATGCGCAGGTCGTCAGTTCAATCCTGACGGGGGGCTCGTTTTATTGTTTGTGGCTTTTAAATAATCTCTGGATTTACGCGTTTAACTGGAGCGTAGGTAATTGGATAACTTAAATCCTCTAAGAAGGCAACCATGATTGCATTAAACAGTTCTGGCTTTTCTTTTACTAAAGCATGAGATGTGCCTGGCAGTACTGCAAGTTGTCCAAGCGGAATCGATTGATACACATGCGCAGTATGCGACAAAGTAACAACATCATCATCGCCTGAAACAATAAGTACTGGGCATTGAATACTTGCTAGCTGCTCATCTGAAATATTGGGCTCTTTCTTCCAAATCTCAAACATCCTCGTCGTTTTTTCTAACAACGTGTGTGGTGCATCAGGGGAAATCAATGTGTATTCAGCAAGATCATCCTCGCTCACCATTGGCTCTCCCATATCAAAATCAACACCCGAATAATGTGAATTTCCACCGATTGATACAACTGACTTCACAAGATCAGGTCTGGCAATTGCAACCATCAGGGCGATGATCGCACCATCGCTATATCCCACTAAATGCGCAGGAGTTTTTACAACATCTTCTAAGTATGCGATTGCTTCTTTTGTTTGAAAATCAAAGTGCAAACTTCCAGGTTGGTCTGCCGTGAAGCCATGTGCTGTTCGATCATATGCATAAACGTGGAAATCATCTTCTAGCGCAGGAACAACCAAGTAGTCCCAACTAGATGTTTTACTTAAACCGCCGTGTAATAGAACTACAGCTTCACCATCGTTTTCCCACTCATAACCATAAATATCATGGCCACGAAGATTGATGTATTGCGGCATTTACACAGAATCCATGATGTGGCGATTGCCTCGATCAAAAGTTACGTAGTTCCAAGTCCAGTCTGCAATTGTTCCAATTTTATTGCGACCACCTAATAGATAAAACAGGTGAAGGAAAAGCCATGCAAACCAAGCAGGGATGCCCACCAAACGGAATTTCTTGACTTCTACAATCGCTTTATGTCGACCGATTGTTGCCATTGATCCCTTATCAACATATTTAAATGGCTTTAACTCTTGTTGTGTAGATAGGCGCTTAATCTGTTTTGCAACCCATCTACCTTGCTGCATTGCAACAGGTGCAACCATTGGCAAGAAGCGACCATCTTTTCCGGTAAATCCAGCAACATCACCAATTGCAAAAATATGCGGATACTTTTTAACCTGCAAAGTCTTTTCAACATCAATTCTTGTATTGACTATCGGTAGATTTAAAATTGATGCAGCTGGCTCACCGCGCACGCCTGCTGCCCAGATGGTTATTTCGGATTCGATAGTTTTTCCATCTTGAGTTGCAATTGAATCAGCCTTGATCTCTTTGACGGCGGTGTTTGTATAAACCTTGACATCTAGTTTTTCTAGATCTGCTTTTGCATGCTCAGAGAGCTTGTTTGAAAACATTGGCAAAACGCGAGGACCGGCTTCGATCAGATTAATCTGAATTCTCTCTGCTGCGCGCGCTTGGTCATTTTTTAGCGGACCTCGAACTAATTCAGCAAATGCTCCGGCCATCTCTACGCCAGTTGGACCGCCACCGATTACTGAGATTGAAAAGACTGAGTCATTTTGATTGCTACATAGCTCTTCAAATGAGCGCATTACCTTTGCTCTAATTGTTGTGGCTTCATGGACACTCTTCATTCCAAGTGCATGTTCTACAACTCCAGGAATTCCAAAATCTGTATTGGCAGAACCCAAGGCAACAACGAGGTAATCAAAATCTAAAACCTGCTTGTTATCTAATGTAAGAGACTTCTTGTCATGATCGATCGAGACTGGTGAACCCATCTGAAACTGAACATCGGTTTTGCGCAACGCACCACGGATTGGGTGTGCCACGTGATCTGCAGCTAATCCAGCCGTTGAAACTTGGTAGAGCAATGGTAGAAATGTTTGAAAGTTATGTCGGTCAACAACTGTGACGCTTGCAAAATCTGCCAATTTTTTGGCAGCGGTCAGTCCACCAAATCCTGCCCCGAGTATTACTACTCGTGGCTTCTGACGTGTGTTTTGCATGGGTTAAGTCTAGGCTTACTAACATGAACATGCACAATCAACGGAGAAAATTCCTTGTAACAGGGGCTTCTGGATATGTGGGTGGGCGATTAGTCAGAGCCCTAGTTGAAGAAAACTGCGATGTTCGAATTTTAGTTCGCGATGCAAACAAAGTTATTGATCAACCGTGGGCTCCTTGGGTGGATATACACACTGGAAGCGCCGAAAGCTACGAAGATGTTTTTGATGCATTGATTGGAGTTCACACCGCTTACTACTTGCTCCACTCAATTAATCTTGGGCCAAACTTTAATCAAATTGAGGCCGATATGGCTCGCAATTTTGCAAAAGCCGCCGCCGATGCAGGGGTGCAGCAGATTATTTATCTAGGTGGAATTGCAAATGATAAAAACATAAGTAAGCACTTGTCATCACGAGCAATGGCTGGAGAACAGTTGGCCTCAACTTCGGTTGCAGTCATTGAACTTCGAGCAGGAATCATTATTGGTTCGGGCTCTGCCAGCTTTGAAATGCTGCGGCATTTAACGCATCGCTTGCCGCTCATGACAACGCCAAAATGGGTAAGCAATAAAACACACCCCATCGCCATCCGAGATGTTTTGTACTACTTAAAAGCCGCAGGTCAGTTAGAAAAACCAGTAACACAAGTATTTGATATAGGTGGCCCTGAAGTTTTGACTTATGCCGACATGATGCAAAAGTTTGCAAAGCTATCGGGTTTGCGAAAACGATGGATCATTAAAGTTCCTGTGTTAACACCAAAACTATCTAGTTTATGGATTGGGTTAGTAACACCGGTGCCAACTGCACTTGCTAGACCGCTAGTTGGATCACTAATTAGTGAAGTTGTGGCAGATCCTGCAAAGAGCATTGATGGATTAATTCCAAAACCAGATAATGGTTTATTAGATGTTGAAACTGCAATTAATTTAGCGCTGTCTCGAACAACAACTCACGGCGTAGAGACGCGATGGTCAGATGCGACTATGCCAACAGCGCCTTGGCAAAAAGCACAAGGTGATCCTTCATGGGCAGGTGAAATGGTTTTCAAAGATCGCAGAGAAGCCACAACAGAAGTATCTGCCGACTTAGTGTGGAAACAAATCGAATCCATTGGCGGTGACAACGGTTGGTTCGGCGCCGATCTACTTTGGTATGCGCGTGGATTATTAGATCGTGCATTTGGTGGAGTTGGTTTGCGTCGTGGGCGTCGTGATCCTGATTTTTTACGTGTTGGTGAATCTCTAGATTTCTGGAGAGTTGAAGAGTTAGAGCGCGGCAAGCACCTAAAACTTTATGCAGAGATGATTTTGCCGGGTAAAGCATGGTTAGATTTTCGTGTGGAAGAAGTTGACGGAAAAACTCATGTCATTCAAGAAGCGATTTTTTCTCCGCGCGGACTTGGTGGACAGTTGTATTGGGCAGCAGTCTCTCC
>CAEZTN010000028.1_pt1 | contig 12057 bp, 12 predicted proteins | sample 7264231 | NCBI WGS metagenome assembly CAEZTN01 (sample SAMEA6813805, study PRJEB35770) | uncultured Actinomycetes bacterium | biome: Freshwater; feature: Freshwater reservoir; material: water | place: Czech Republic | collected 2017-08-18 | depth 0.5m m
CTCTTCAAGTAGGCGGTTATAAATCTGGTCCTTCATCTTGCTATCTGAATCCACGTGATTGCCTCCCGTAATTTTTTACCTGTAGTGACCTTAACAATTAAGCGCTCTAAATGCTTCCCGATTACGGCATAAACGTCTGTGAACTATGTGTTATCCAAGCGTGATCCACGCGTGAGCCATGCCTGATCTCTGCAGTGTTCGCTGAGGGCAGATTCGAAAAGCTGCGACTAAGCCTGCTCGACTAGATCTGCAGGATCAGCCTTTGGTGCAAGAGCCTCTAGATCAACAACATTGCCTGATGCATCTTTAACAGTGATTCGACCCAGCACAGATGCCAACGCTTTTGCCCGAGTTACCTCTGCAACTAACTGCTGTATCTGTCCTGCTTTTTGTAACTCTTCTGCAAACTGTTGTGGCGCCATTCCATAGCGCTGTGATGTGCGCACTAAATACTCAGTTAATTCAATCTCAGTGATCTGAACATCTTCGGCCTGAACAATTGCATCTAGAAGGAAATCTGATTTAAGAGATGATCGAACCTGGCCATCTACCTCTGCGCGGTGTTCGGCATCTTCCATGCGGCCTTCACCTTCAAGGTGATCATTTACTTCTAGTTCTACCAAATTATCTGGAACTGGAATCTCATTTTCTGCCAACAGTTTTTCAACTAGGCGATCTCTAGCCTGTGCGCCCTGTTCCATTTTTTTCACGCGCTCTAGGCGAACAACAAAATCCTCCCTAAGTTCGGCCAAGGTATCAAATTCAGATGCAAGCTTTGCAAAAGCATCATCAACTGGAGGCAGCTCGCGCTCTTTAACGGCCTTAACAGTTACCTTAACTTCGCCCTTTTCTCCATCTTGCTGTCCAACAAGCTTGGTATCAAACTGCTTAACTTCATTAACTGCCATACCAACGAGTGCATCATCTAATCCGTCGATCATCTTTCCTGATCCAACTTCATAGGAAATCTCATTTGCCTGACCGCCATCAACTTCGGCTCCATCGATAAATGCCGTCAGATCTAGCGTTGCAAAATCGCCAGTCTTCACAGCTCTTTCAACTGTTGTAAGCGTGCCAAAGCGTGTGCGAAGTGACTCAATCTGCTCATCAACATCGCTGTCTGCAACTTTGACATCGTCTACTTCAATTGTGATCTTTGAGAAATCAGGCAGCTTCACCTCAGGTCGAACATCTACTTCGACGGTAAAAACTAGCTTCTCGTTATCGACAAACTCTTTAACATCTACTTCTGGGCGACCAATTACAGCTACAGAGTGCTCTCTTGCAGCTTTGCCGTAAAACTCTGGCAATGCAGAGTTAATCGCCTCATCAATTACTGTGCCACGACCAACTCTTTGATCAATCATTGATGCAGGTACTTTGCCCTTGCGAAAACCGGGAATGCTTACCTGTGTTGCAACCTTTGCGTATGCGTTGGCAACGTGTGATTCAAGCTCAGAAAATGCAACTTCAACATCTAAGCGAATGCGAGTTGGAGATAGAACCTCGACTGAACTTTTCACCAATTACTCCTCATAGGTTCCATTTAAAAAAATTCTGGTCGGGGCGGGGAGATTCGAACTCCCGATCTCCTGCTCCCAAAGCAGGCGCGCTAGCCACTACGCTACGCCCCGAGGCGCAAAGCGAGAGTCTAAACCAGATTTCCTACTCTGATTACCGACCTAGTACCTTTAGCCCTAACACCTGCGGGTGTAGCTCAATGGTAGAGCCCCAGCCTTCCAAGCTGGCCATGCCGGTTCGATCCCGGTCACCCGCTCCAGTTTATTTATCCGATAGCCCCTACTTTGTTTATCAGTGCACGACCGCTGAAATTAAGTGCGTCTGCAGATGTGGAACCGTTAGCATCAGTTGAAGTCAACTTCAGGGTCGTCAATCCTGTACAAATAATTCGGCCAATGATTAAGAATCCAATGTGGCGATTGCTCGCACCATTTATCAAGGCATTCGAGTCACTTGCAAAAGTTCGATAATCCAATGAACCTCCGCTTGATGTTAGTTGCATGCCAATTGTCATTAAGTCAATCGCGTTTGGAGTGAATGTTCCATCTATCATGATTTCAAATGTGTATGAGCCAGCCAAAAGGTTGCCAAATGGAGAAGAATCGCTGTGCCCTAACACATCTGCAGTCATCAATGACCAATTCCCAATGTCTACAAAGTATGAATTTGAAATTCCGTTTGCACCCGGGGCACCGGGTGCACCAGCAGTACCAGGGATTCCAGGAGTACCAGCAGTGCCTGGTAAGCCATTAGTTCCTGCAGCACCTGGTAATCCATTTGTTCCTGCAGCACCGGTTGCACCTTTTTCACCATTTGCACCTGGCAAACCACGGGGTCCAATTAATCCCGCTGCGCCAGCTGTACCTGTTGCACCAGTTGAACCCTGAGCACCTGGCGCAGTGGGATTTGCCTTTGTTGGCAAAGGACGCAGGGAAGTTGTTAGTTTCCAAACTCCATTAGTTTTTGGTCCGTAGAGATTTGCATTCTTTGTATCGATGTAAAAGTCTCCGTTTATTCCAATACTTTTTGAGGGAATTCCGGACCCACTAAGAATTGTGTTAACTACTGTTGATCCTGTTCGACCTGCAGCATTATTTGAAAGCTTTGGTGCTGCGATTGCAGAAGGTGCTATCGCAAGAACTAGCACCACGGATAAAGCTATTAACCCTTTATTGGTTTTCATAAGCCACCGAATTTCATTGAGGAAACCCAGTCTCGACCCCTATTTTAAGTAAGCGAATAAGGAGTTCCTACGCACAATCACACGTGCGCACGGGATTGCCCTATCATCCCTGATTTCAAGACTCATCGGATTTTAAGGTCCACCTATCACTTTCCACAGTGAACTGCTGTTGATTAAGCACTAGTCGATGACACCTAGTCAAAGTCTCTAAGTTGCTTCCTCCTAAAGGTAAGAGAAAGACCCGCCACGTGAGAAATCACAGGGCGGGTTTTTCTTTGCCCATGGCAAGATATCCATATGCGCATTCATATCGGTAGTGATCATGCAGGGTTAGAGTTAAAGGCAGCACTTGTCGATTACTTAACTGGCAAGGGTCACGATGTTAAAGACCATGGACCACATGTTTATGACGCAGTAGATGACTACCCAGATTTTTGTATCCCAGCAGCCATAGCAACAGTTGCAGATCCTGCATCACTAGGAATTGTTTTAGGTGGATCTGGAAATGGTGAACAGATTGCAGCCAATAAAGTAAAAGGCGTCCGCGCGGTGCTTGCCTGGAGTATTGAAACAGCAAAGCTAGGGCGAGATCACAACAATGCAAATGTCATTGGTATCGGTGGCCGCATGCATAGCATCGATGAATGCAAAGCAATTATTGATGCCTTCATCCAGACGCCTTTTTCAAATGATGAGCGCCATGTTCGCAGAATTAACAAAATTGCAGCCTATGAAAATCAAGGAAAGCTCTAAGGGCGTTTATTGCGCCACGTAATACATATCGTTGACTGCGTGATCCTTATCAATTCCCTGATCTTCAAAGCGTGTTACTGGTCTCCACTCTGGCTTTGGGATCACTCCCCCAGCAAATAAATCTGAGTTGGAGAAAACCTCTTGGATCGAGGTTGCATAAGGCACCCAATCCGTTGCAATATGAATGAAGCCGTCCTTTTTAAGTTTGGGATGAATCAGCTGTAGAAATCCATCATTTACTATGCGGCGTTTATGATGTTTTTTCTTGGGCCATGGATCAGGAAAAAATAGATGGATTCCATCTAGGCAATGGTCGGCAAACATGTGCTCCAAAACAACGTGCACATCGTCTTCAATAACTTTCACATTAGCCAGCTTGTCTTCATCAATTCTTGAAAGCAGTTTGCCAATCCCAGGTGGGTGAACATCAACTGCGATGTAGGCATTGTCTGGATGGTTTTTTGCAATGATCGCTGTTGCCTCGCCCATTCCAAAGCCAATCTCCATGATTGTTTTGTCGGCCCTTGGAAAGATCGCCTTGAGATCGATAATCTCTTGTTTAAATTCAATTCCATGAACCATTTGAAGAGCCGTTTTTGCTTGGCGCTGTGCAACGGTAATTCGAGAGCCTCGAATACTGTAACTGCGAACCGTTGGGCGTTCCATGGGCTAACTCTGTCATGGTTGGATTAGAACCTACAAAGCCTCGAAGGAGTCACAAGTGCCTGGACTGAATTTAAGCCGTGCTGAAGCAAAAGAGCGCGCTGAGCATTTATATGTCCATAGCTATGTTGTGACACTAGATGTAACCAAAGATGATGAGGTTTTCTACTCAAAATCTGAGGTTAAGTTTTCATGTAATCAAAAGGGCTATGCCACTTTTATAGACGCAGTTGGCCGTTCTGTAATCAGTGCGACATTAAATGATCGCCCTGTTGATACATCCAACTTTGATGGTGAGAGCATCTTTCTAACTAATTTAGAAGAAGAAAATCACTTAGTCATTGAAATGCAGGCCGAGTACTCCAAATCAGGCGAAGGGTTGCAGCGCTCTGTTGATCCATCAGATGGTGAGGTCTACCTCTACTCACAAGGTGAGACTGCCCATATTCGAAACATGTTTGCATGTTTTGATCAACCAGCATTAAAGGCAACCTTCACGTTACATGTGACAACACCTGGGCACTGGCAGGCTGTTTCAAACAATCCAGTTGAATCAAAAACCGTAAAGGGTGAATTTGTTGAGTGGAAGTTTTCAACCACTCCGAGAATTTCTACATATTTAGATGCACTAATCGCCGGGCCATATTCATCTGTTCATGATGTGTATAAAGGCGTGAAAGAGATTCCGATGGGGATCTACTGTCGCAAATCGATGATGCAGTACTTGGATCCCGATGATATTTTCTTGATTACAAAGCAAGGTTTTGAATACTTTGAAAAGACATTTGGTCTGGCATATCCATTTGAAAAGTATGATCAAATCGCAGTCGTTGATTTCAACTTTGGCGCCATGGAAAATGCAGGAGCTGTTACTTTCCGCGAAGATGTTTTAGTTTTCCGCAGCCATGTTCCAGAAAAGGCATACCTTGCACGGGCAAATACTATTTTGCACGAGATGGCCCATATGTGGTTTGGAGACATGGTCACCATGTCATGGTGGGATGACTTGTGGCTCAACGAATCATTTGCTGAATGGTCTTCTTATTTAGCTTTATCTGAAGGTACTCGATTTAAAGGTGCTTGGTCAGAGTTTAACTGCGCCCGAAAAAACTGGGCCTACCGCCAAGATCAACTCTCTTCCACACATCCCATCATCGCCGACATGGTTGATATGGAAGCGGTCAATGCAAACTTTGATGGAATTACCTATGCAAAAGGTGCATCTGTCTTACATCAACTAGTCGCACACGTTGGGCGCCCGCAGTTTATTGCCGCGCTGCAAACCTATTTTGCAAAGCATGCTTGGGCCAACACAACTCTTGATGATCTATTGGTAGAACTTGAAGCATCAAGTGGTCGCACATTAGATGCATGGGTTAAGACCTGGCTACAAACTGCCGGAGTAAATACTCTGCGACCAGTTTTAGATATTGAAAATGGTGCTTATTCAAGTATTGCAATTGCACAAGAAGCACCACTTATTCCACAAGGATCAAAAGAGCTACGTCCCCATCGCTTGGCAGTTGGTCTTTATGACATAACCGGTGATGTGTTAAAACTTCGTAAATCTGTAGAGCTAGATGTAGACGGCGCGTTAACTAAGGTTGCAGATTTGTCTGGTGAAAAAACCGCAGATCTTTTGCTGATCAACGATCGAGATCTTTCATATGCCAAACTGCGCTTTGATGATCGATCTGTTGCCACTCTTAAATCACACCTTGGCGCACTCAGCGATGACCTTGCACGAGCGCTATGTTGGGCAGCAGTCTGGGACATGCACCGTGATGCAGAGATCTCAACTGGTGATTTTATGCAGATCGCTTTTTCAGGACTAAAAGGTGAAAGCGATGATGCCATCGTCTCTATTGTTTTAAGCCAGCTGACTACATCTGTTGAAGCATTTGCAACCGATGCAAACCGTGATGCATACCGTGAGAAGTTAGCAGATGCGCTGTGGCTATTGGCAAAAGACTCAAAGTCAGCAAGTGATCTGCAGTTGATCTATACCCGTGCTTTTGCAGCAAATGCTTTTACAGAAGATCAAATCTCTAGCCTTCGCGAAGTTCTTAGCGGTTCTATCTCAGGATTAAAGGTTGATGCCGACCTGCGTTGGTACCTACTAATTGCTCTTACAGAACGTGGCGCAACGACAAAGAGCGAGCTAGAGGCAGAACTTACAAAGGACAACACAACGACAGGCAACATCGCCTTTGAAACGGCCCTTGCTGCATTTCCAAACTCTGATGCTAAGGCATATGCATTTAACAAAGTCCGCGATGAGTCTGCTGCAACCTCTATCCGCTCCGCGCTGGTTTCTGGATTTCAGCGACCATCACATCGCCATCTCTTGACACCTTTTGTGGATCTTTACTTTGACTGTTTGTTAACTGAATGGGATTCAAAGTCCTATGAAGGTGCGGCAAAGTTTGTGACTGGTATGTATCCAAGTTGGGTTGTCAGTGATTTAACAGTTGAAAAGACAAATGCTTGGCTAAACGGCGCCGGCAAAGATGCACCGGCTGTATTGCGCAAACTTGTTAAGGAATCTCAGGATGGCTTAATACGTGCGCTGAAAGTTCAAAAACTAGATAAGTAGCAAACTAGTTACTCAATGTGAGTAACAACAGATTGACCAGCTTTTCTCTTCTTACGTGGCATCACGGCAACGTATGAAAGAAATGAAATCACTACAAACATAACTGTTGGAATAACTAAAAATGTCACCACGGTTTCAAAAACGCTAATTCCTGGGCCAGGTAAAGATCCATCTTCAATTCTGTACATGGGTGTAAGTGTAATTTACTTATGCAGTAGCTGCAGCCACACCAAATGGTTCTAAGTACTGCAACCATCTGTGATCTGTGCGACCTGTTCCCAGAATTCTCCATGCTGCGCCAACTGGTTCCCGTGGCAAAGTGCGCAGGCGCCAGCCCATCTCTTTTAACTGCTTATCTGCCTTTAAGTGATTGCACTTATGGCAAGCAGAGACAACGTTTTCCCAGTTATGGCCACCGCCACGACTGCGCGGAATCACGTGGTCAATCGATGTTGCCGGAGCAGAGCAATAAACGCAGCGATTGTTATCACGGGCAAAAATTGCGCGGCGAGAAAGTGGAACTGCGTGACGATATGGAATACGAACAAATTTATTGAGGCGCACCACGGAAGGAAGTGCTACTTGCCCACCAGAAAAACGGAGCACATCACCGGAATCTTCAACCATAGTGGCGCGGTGATTTAAAACAAGAATGAGCGCACGGCGATCTGTAACAACACCTAATGGTTCATAAGTGGCGTTTAAAACCAAAGTACGCGACATACCTGCTCCTGATCTAGCGCGTGGCTCGCACCGATTGGTTTATCTTGCACCAAAACACCCGAGCACGCATGCATTTAATCGCAGTATTTTGGTAAATGTTTGGATAAAGTCTCGTCATTATGAATGACTCCTTGCGTAACTTCCTCGAATGGATGGCCGGGACTCCCCTTCGAGTCCTGATCATCCTTATATCGGCCGGATTGGCCCAAGCCTTTGGCTCTAGAGCGATCACGCGCGCCATGAATAGATTAGCAACGGCTGATTTACTTCCAGGTCCGCGCAATATTGTTGCTAGACAAAAAGAGCGAGCAAGCACAATCGGTGGAGTTTTGTCTGCCACATTAAAGGTTGCAATATGGATTATCGCAATTGCAATGGCCCTAGGTGAGTTTGGATTTGATTTAGGACCACTGATTGCATCCGCAGGTGTTGTTGGAGTTGCCCTGGGCCTTGGAGCACAGACTCTAGTTCGCGATGTTTTATCTGGAATCTTTATGCTGATCGAAGATCAATATGGAGTCGGTGACGAAATAGAAGTTCTAGAAGTTCAAGGCATCGTTGAAAAAGTCGGCCTTCGTGTAACCACTGTAAGAGATGGTTCAGGCACGCTTTGGTATCTGCGAAATGGTGAGATCCTAAAGGTTGGAAATCAATCTCAATCTGGTTGATTAACCATGGCATCTGCTGCCAGCTCTAAGTAGTCCCACAACTGTTCTTTTAAATCTTCTTTAATCTCAACACCATCTACTGCAGTGCGCATTGCACGCAACCACGCATCTCGCGCGGCCGTATCAATTGAAAATTGACTATGTCGCATTCGAAGTCGTGGATGGCCGCGATTTTCTTGATACGTAGTTGGCCCGCCCCAATACTGAGCAAGAAACCATTGCAACCTCTGGGCCGCGCCCTTCATATCTTCATCTGGATACATAGGCCGCAATATTGGATCTGTAGCAACAACTGCATAAAACTGCGACGTTAAATCGGCAAAGAATGCATCTCCGCCCACTTGTTCATAAAAGCTACTCATCTTTGCTCATCACCATACTTATTACGCAGATTTGCGTGATGCCCGGCTCATTTTGATGGAATACATTGCAAGAATTGAAATAGGAATGGATGAGATAAAGCAGAGCCATCCGTAGCTAAGCGTTCCGATGATGACACCTGCTAACGCTCCGCCACCCGCGCCAGAAAGATTCATTACAAGATCACTTGCACCCTGTGATGAGGCACGGGTTTGAATATCAACGCTTTCTGACAAATACGCCGAGCCTGCAATTAATGTGCAAGACCAACCTAAGCCCAATAAAAACAGCCCAACTCCTAAAGTGATTGCATCATCTGCTCTAGCTGTTCCTGCAATCAGGGCCGCTGCAAGCAAAATTGAAAAGCCAATCTGAATTACTCGCACACGACCAATTCGATCGCTAAGCGCGCCGACAACTGGTGAAAACACATACATTCCAAGTACGTGAACGCTAATGACTAATCCAATGACAGAAAGTGTCACATCCACATGAGTCATATGTACTGGTGTCATCACCATTACAGAGACCATGGCGACATGGCCAAATGCTATGGAGAGAATCGAAAACAAAGCCTTGGGATTTTGTCGAATATGAGCAAGTGCTGCTTTAGTTGATTTCTTCTTTGTCTCTACTGAGTCATTTCTGTGAGCGACTAAATATGGATCTGGTTTTAAGAAAACAAGAATGACAAGTGATGCTAAAGCCAAAGTAGTCATAGAAACTATATAGGGACCAACTAATCTGGGTAATCCAAATGCCTCTGCAATGTTGCCTGAAGGTTGCATTAAGTTAGGACCAGATACCGCGCCAATAGTTGAGCCCCACACAACAATGGAAAGTTGCTTTGCCCTTGTTGAATCTGTTGCAAGATCAATGGCTGCAAAGCGTGCTTGATAACCGGCCGCAGATGCAGAGCCAACTAAAAATGCTCCCATCAAAAGCAGTACAACGTTATTGAGCGTTCCACCGGTGATTGCAATAATCGAACCGATTGCACCTGTTGTATATCCAGTAGATAAAGCTAAACGTCGCCCGCCTTTTGCAGTCAATCTGGCTAATGGAAGCGCCATGGCAGCAGCTCCTAGAACCGCGCTTGTTCCGGCCAAACCTGCCAGAGTTTCAGAATCTGTAATGGATGCAACTAATAAAGATCCCGCGGCAATTGTTCCGGCGATACCAACGCCATTTAAAACCTGTGAGAGAGCAAGTGTCTTTACAACTTTGCGTTGAATCTCAGATTCACTTACTTCAAGGTTAGGCATTAGTAAATCCTACTGCTAGCAAGAGCAATTCCTTCTTACCGCGTTGACAGTAGGCCCTTACGCGCCGCTTGTACTACTTTTCTAGATACTTAGTCAGGAATGTGCGCTCATTGTCAGTTAGTGGTCGTGATTTCTTAGTCTCTAAAGAAACAGCAACTTGAACACTCTTTACGCGAGCAACTAGTACGCCTTTATCAAAGATCTCACATGTCATTACAAATGAAGAGTTGCTAATTGAATCTACCCACAAAATGACATCAACAAAATGTCCACCAACATAGATAGGTGCGATGAAATCTACTTCTGCCCGGCCCACAACCATTGCAATAATCGATGGTGGTTCGTCTTTGCCATCAAATTGCACAGTAGACCACTGAAATCTTGCCTCTTGTGCATAGACCAAATACTTAGCGTTATTTACATGTCCAAATGCATCCACATCATCCCAGCGGACAAACTGCTTACATTCATACTTCATTATCTGTTCAACTTTCTATGTTCAATGACTAACGGGTTAGTTTTCTATATGTCATGCGATGTGGACGAGAAGCTTCGGCGCCCAATCGGTCGATCTTATTTGCTTCATAACTTTCAAAGTTTCCTTCAAACCAAAACCACTTTGCATCTCCTTCATAGGCCAAGATGTGCGTAGCAACACGGTCCAGGAACCAACGATCGTGAGAGATCACAACGGCGCATCCAGGAAATTCCAGCAACGCATTTTCTAACGATCCTAATGTTTCAACATCAAGGTCATTCGTTGGCTCATCAAGTAACAACAGGTTTCCACCTTGTTTTAGCGTTAGAGCCAAGTTCAAACGGTTGCGCTCACCACCAGATAAAATTCCGGCAGCTTTTTGCTGATCCGGACCTTTGAAACCAAAACAAGAAACATATGCTCGAGATGGCATCTCTACTTGGCCAACTTTAATAAAGTCTTGGCCATCAGAGACAACTTCCCACAATGACTTCTTAGGATCGATTCCGCCACGGCTCTGATCCACATATGAGATCTTTACTGTCTCACCGATCTTTACTGTTCCAGAATCAGGTTGTTCCATTCCCATCAAAGTCTTAAACAATGTTGTTTTTCCCGCACCGTTTGGACCGATGATTCCAACGATTCCGTTGCGAGGTAATGTAAAGGACAGGTCATCGATTAAAACGCGATCGCCAAAGCCTTTAGTTAAATTGTTTACTTCGATAACAACATTTCCAAGACGTGGACCAGGTGGAATCTGAATCTCTTCAAAATCTAACTTGCGAAGCTTGTCAGCCTCTGATGCCATCTCTTCATATCTTGCAAGACGGGCCTTAGATTTTGCTTGGCGTCCCTTTGCATTTTGGCGAACCCATTCGAGCTCTTCAGTTAAACGCTTTGCACGCTTTGCATCTTTTTGTCCCTCAACTTTAAGACGGGCTGCCTTTGTTTCAAGATATGTTGTGTAGTTACCTTCATATGGATATGCGCGACCTCGGTCTAACTCCAAAATCCACTGGGCAACGTTGTCCAAGAAATATCTATCGTGCGTAATGGCCACAACAGCGCCTGCATATTTGTTCAGGTGTTGTTCTAGCCACAAAACAGATTCTGCGTCCAAGTGGTTTGTAGGCTCATCAAGGAGCAATAAATCTGGAGCCTGCAGAAGAAGTTTGCACAAAGCAACGCGGCGCTTTTCACCACCAGATAAAACAGAGACATCAGAATCTGCCGGAGGGCAACGAAGTGCATCCATTGCCTGCTCTAGCTGTGAATCGAGCTCCCATGCATTGCGATGATCAAGTTGTTCTTGAAGCTCACCCATTTCGGCCAGCAATTTGTCATAGTCGGCATCTGGATTTGCCATCTCTGCGCTGATTTCATCAAAGCGCGCAAGCATTGCAACAGTTTCTGCAACGCCTTCTTTAACGTTATCAATTACATTTTTTGATTCATTAAGAACTGGCTCCTGCATCAAAATTCCAACTGTGTAGCCAGGAGTTAGATATGCCTCACCATTTGATGGTTGCTGTAATCCGGCCATGATCTGTAAAACTGTTGACTTACCCGCACCATTGGGACCAACCACACCAATTTTGGCGCCGGGATAAAACATAATCGTGACGTCATCAAGGATGACCTTGTCACCGTGCGCTTTACGCGCCTTCTTCATCGTGTAAATGAACTCAGCCATGGAATGAAACCTTAGTGGAAGTGGCGGGTAGACTTAGCATTGACGACCCACTACAGGCGCCTGTAGCTCAGTCGGATAGAGCACCCGCCTTCTAAGCGGGTTGTCGCAGGTTCGATTCCTGCCAGGCGCGCATGGCTAATGAACAAGCAAA
>CAEZTN010000033.1_pt1 | contig 8979 bp, 6 predicted proteins | sample 7264231 | NCBI WGS metagenome assembly CAEZTN01 (sample SAMEA6813805, study PRJEB35770) | uncultured Actinomycetes bacterium | biome: Freshwater; feature: Freshwater reservoir; material: water | place: Czech Republic | collected 2017-08-18 | depth 0.5m m
CTGGCAGCCGTTGATAAATACGCCGCAGAGATCGCAAGGCGCGGTGTTGAAAAGATTCGCTTCTGTGCAACAAGTGCGACAAGAGATGCAACTAATCGGGCATTGTTTATTGATGGAGTTCGTGAGCGCTTAGGAATCGATGTTGAAGTAATCACCGGAGTTGAAGAAGCCGAACTCTCATTTATAGGAGCCATTCAAGAGTTAGATCCCAAATCTGGACCTTTTTTAGTCGTTGATATTGGTGGGGGGTCAACTGAATTTGTCTTTGGAAATACAAAAGTTGAAGCAGCAAAAAGTGTCAATATCGGATGCGTACGAATGAGTGAGCGTCACTTTACAAATGATCCTCCAACGGACAGCCAAATTGAAATGGCTCGAGCAGATATACAAGAGGCTATTGCATTAGCAGCGACCGAAGTTCCTATAACCAAAGCTAAAACTCTTGTAGCAGTTGCAGGAACGGCAACAACAGTTGCAGCCGCCGCTCTTGAGTTAGAGATTTATGATCGCTATTCAATTCATCTTTCTCGTGTTTCTTCAACGCAAGTCCATAAAGTTTCTGAAATATTTCTAGCAATGGATCGAGACCAAAGAAGTAATCTTGGTTACATGCATCCTGGTCGAGTTGATGTTATTGCTGCTGGTGCCTTAGTTCTTTCGGAGGTAATGAAAGCGACCACAGCAACACAGTTCATTGCCTCAGAGACAGATATTTTGGATGGCATCGCGCTTTCAATTGCCAGCACCAGTTGAACTACCAATGGTTTGTGCATTTGAGGCAAGCGCAATTGTGGGATTTAGATCCAAAAAATAAGTGTAGATTTACCTCCGCTTGTAACTAACTTGGTAACGCCCCGATAGCCCAATGGCAGAGGCAGAGGACTTAAAATCCTCCCAGTGTGGGTTCGACCCCCACTCGGGGCACCATTTCTCAAGTTAAATCGAGTCCATTAACTGAGAAGTTACTGTGAATAGCCCAAGAGTATCTAGTAAATCTATGTTGTAGTTTGGCGAGAACGTAAAATTCAAGCCACTATGCCAAAAATGTTTAACCCCAAAAAATCTGTGGCTTTTGTTTTATTGTTGGCTCTCCTTAGCGCGCCTTTGATTGCAAATGCTAATGAAGTGATCACAAATCAAGCTCAACTCGAAGCCATAGGCTCTTCCAGTGAAGCTTTAACTGGAAGTTATGTTTTAGGAAACGATATCGAAGTAACTTCTCCATTTAATTCTGCAGGTGACTACTACATTGAAGGTAAGTTCAACGGGACGTTAGACGGAAATAGTTACAAAATCATGGGATTACGTAAACCACTATTTGATGAGATAGGTCCAAGTACCGATAGAGAAGACGACGGCGCACTTGTTAAGAATTTGACTCTAATTGGCACAGTTATCGGTGGCGAAGGATTTCTAGCAGAACGAATCAACGTTGATGGTGAGGTTCAGAATGTAGGCGCAAGTGGCTCAATTGTTTCTGGCGATACAAATATTGGGGGCTTAGTTGGAAGAAATAACGGCAAAATTAGAGATTCATATGCAAACGTTGAAGTAAATAGCACCGGTTATGAACCATCTGTTGGCGGTTTAGTAGGTTTCAATAACAATCTAATTGAACGCTCATATTCCCTTGGAGATGTAAGTGTAAGTCCAAGTAGCCATCGCGGGGAAATTGGTGGACTAATTGGCCAAAACTCAGGTTTGATCAATAATTCATTTTCTCAAGGCAGTGTTACGGTTGAAAATGTTGGAGGAATTGCACAAGATTTTGTTGCTGGAGGACTCGTAGGTGTGCATAGTTATAGCACTATTTCGAACTCATTTGCTTCAGGTACAGTTTCTGGAACACGTATTACCGGAGGATTAGTTGGTTTTAATCATCTTGGAAATGTTCTAAACGCAAATTCTAAAGGAGAAGTAACTGGACACTTATTTGTTGGAGGATTGATTGGGAACAATTCTGCTGAAACAACTATTAGGAATTCATACTCAACCAGTAATGTTTCTTGTGGTTCAACATCCGAAACTTGTAGCGCTCTAATCGGTTTTAGCAGTAACGAAAGAGTGACAGTTGACAATTCTAAGGGAATTGGCCAGGTTACGTTGAATTCAATACCCCAAATCAATCCAGATCAAAATGCAGATATTCCTGCATTTCTAACTGTAGTTGGAGATGAGTACTTCACAATTGATTCATGCTACAACTCTGGACAACCCATTTTAAGAGGTCTAAAATCGACATTTCCAAATTCTTGCGGAGTCAATCAAACCACCTCCTCTAGCTACCCAATTAATACAAGTACTGGTTTAAGAACTGAGAAAAAAGAAGCACCGAGTAATTTCCGTTTTGAACCAAATGATTTAACTTTCAAGAAACTTGGAATTCAAATTGTTGATTTAATGAAAAATACGGAATCCAATCTAGTGAATTCCATAACCGTTTCTGTTAATTCAATAGCCGAAGTAGTGGTACAAAAAAATCAGGAGCTACAAATTAAATTGAATTATGCAAGTGTTTTGCCAGTTCAGTTGTGGGTAAGAAGCGCAGATGGAGAGCTAGTTTTTCTTGGTGAGTTAAATTTTGATTCGGAGGGACGAGCAATTCTTCCATCTTTGATTCTTACAATGAGTGGCAAAAAAGATTTGATCTTTATTCAGTATGAAGATGTTTATCAATCTTTTGATTTGCAATTCCAAGTGGGTAAACTGACACTAAATGTAGTCCCATAGTGTTTTCTATATAAGGACCAATTGCGTTCTTGCGGCAGATCGAAGTGAAAAAAAGTAGTTAACAATAAGATTCCCCGAACTAAGGGTTTGGCCACGCTAAAAATTTCGAAGTCTTAGACCCCCGCAGGCGACCGCAGAGGACTTAAAATCCTCCCAGTGTGGGTTCGACCCCCACTCGGGGCACCATTTCTCAGTACCTTTTAAGCAAGTTGGCCCACTTTAATTGGCCTCCAAAGTTGAGTAACCGTACGATTATGGTGCTTGAAAACCTTGGGAGATTCTCAGGGCTTGAAAGAAGGAGAAAAAGATATGCGCAGTTCAAACCCTGTTTTAGGACGGGCGTTTAATCAGCGTGGATACGCTGCATTTGATCCGAGCACGATTAACTCAGACCCAGCAGCGCTAGAGAATTTGTATAACTCACCAGCTGCATCATCACTTCGTACTGGTCGAATGACTATTGATGATGTTGTAACACGCACAGCAATTCTTTTTGCAGTTCTTGTGACAGTTGGTGCGGGTGCATGGACACTTAACCTCGGTGGCGGAGCGTTATTACTCGGCTTTATCGGTGGACTTGTTCTTGCGATGGTAAATGTTTTTAGCAAGACAGTTAAGCCAGCTCTAGTTATTGCATATGCTGCATTCCAAGGTTTAGCACTTGGAACACTGAGCAATATGTACAACACGGTTTATGACGGAATTGTAAGCCAAGCAATTTTGGTAACAATTTCAGCATTTGCTGCAATGTTGTTTGCATACAAGAGCGGCCGTATTCGTGTAACACCTAAGTTCACTAAGGTCTTAATGACTGCGCTCTTGGGTTACTTTGTTTTGGCAATGGTTTCACTTGTCGGATCATTCTTTGGTGCAAGCCTTTATAGCATCGGTGGATTTGGTCTCATTCTTGCAGCTGGTGGAATGGTGCTTGCAGCATTCTTCTTGATTCTAGATTTTGATCAGATTCAAAACAGTATTAATGCAGGAGTTCCACAGTCAGAGTCATGGCGAGCAGCTTTTGGTCTTATGGTGACAATCGTTTGGTTGTACATGGAAGTTCTACGCTTGCTTTCAATCTTGCGTGGCAACGACTAATTAAAGATCTTCATCGAGGGGCTTCAGGTTTTTAACCTGGGGCCCTTCGGCATTTCTAGTCTCTGGAATTTGATAGGCCAAATATAAAGCTACTAAGAAAATAGCTGCCGATGCTCCAAATGCAATTCGATAAGAGTAAAGATCTGCAAGCCATCCAATTACTACCGGACCAACAATCATTCCGGCATCTCCAGCCATTTGGAAGACGGCAATAACTTTGCCGCCTTTGCCTTTAATAATGTCGCCCACAATGCTTGCAGGAACTGTTGCAAGAAATGCTCCACCAAAGCCGAGCACTGCCATCGACAGCAAGAAGATCCAGATATTTGTTGCAAATGTTAAAAGAAGAACACCAACCATTACTACGTTGGCTCCAATAATCGAAGCAGCCCTTCGCCCTTTGGAATCTGAGAAGCGGCCACCGCGCAGAAGGAATATTCCTTGCAATATAGCCGAAAGTGCAAGCCCATATCCAACAACTGCCGTTGTGGAATCAAGTTCTTCTGTTACAAAAATAGGAAGTATCGAAGCTCGCAGTCCAAAAAATACCCATGTTGAAATAAATGCTAAAACCAATGCAATTCGATAGGGCTTCATTGCAAAAGCCTGCTTCAAGTTCGTTGACTCTATTTCTTTAGATTTACTTACATGAGGCATTGCCGATTCACCCTTTAAAAACGCAAGTGCCACAACACCGGAAATAAAAAGCATAATTGAGTAAACAAAAAATGGTGCGCGAAGTGAAATGATGGACAACAGCCCTCCGATAGCAGGACCTGCGATTCCACCTAATATGAATGCACCTTGGTATACCGACTGAGCATGACCTCTGTGATTGTCATCAACTGCGCGCATGATTACTGACCCAGCGGCAACAGAGAACATTGAAGAACCTAAGCCGCCTGCTGCTCTAAAAACTAGTAGCTGGGTGTAGTTCTGTGCAATGCCAGCTAAGAAAGTAAAAAAGGCAACCATAAAGACTCCAGTTGCAAATACTCTTCGCTCACCAAATCGATCGGTCAATGTTCCAGAAATTAGACCAGATGCAAAACGTGTAATTGCAAAGGCAGAAACCATTAAACCAATCGCTGCGTTATTTACTCCAAAAGATTTTGCAAAGACTGGAATGGCAGGCATAACAATTCCAAAACCAACGGCGACAAAAAAAGATGCCGCAATGAGAATGGAAACCTCTCGCGGCAACCCCTTAAATGGTGATGTGATCAACCCAGTGCTTCTCCTGCCGCATCCTGCTTAGCTGCTGCATATTCTTTATTTGTGCGAAGCGGCATCTCACGAAGCATAAGTGCCAGCAAGAATCCCAGCGCCGTAACAGGGGCAGCTGCATAAAAAACAATGTGGAATGAACTAACAAAGGCTTCAAGAGCTGTTGCTTTAATCTCTGGTGGCAGGGTATTAAGCACTGCGGTGTTATCGCTAATTCCCTCCAACTTACTCATATCAAAGCCATTGAGTGCAGCAGGATTTGTCGTGGCAAGTTGCGTGAAATTACTTTCTAGATAATGACTAACTCGATTAGTCAAGATACTTCCAAAAATCGCTGTACCAAAAACAGAACCCAATGAGCGGAAGAAAGTGTTAGAACTTGTAGCTACACCCATGTCTTTAAACTCGATTGAGTTTTGCAGTGCAATAACAATTGTTTGCATAGAAAGTCCAAGTCCTGCACCCACCATTACAGCATAGATTGATATCTGCCAGAATGGTGTGTCTATCTGCAACCTTGTCATCAGCAGAATTCCTGCAGTCATCAAGAAGGTTCCCGCTACTGGAAAACGCTTGTAATGACCGTGTTTAGAGATCAATTTTCCAGAAATTATTGAGGTCGTGACAATACCAAGCATCAGAGGGATTAACTTCAATCCAGCGGTAGTTGCACTATCACCTTTAACTACCTGCAAATAAAGTGGCAACATAACAATTGCGCCAAACATACCCGCACCGATTACTGCACCGAGCAGAGATGTTATTGAAAAAGTATGGTTCTTAAAAAGGTAGAGAGGAAGAATGGGCTCTTTAGCGCGCTTTTCCCAGAATAAAAACATTACAGCCAGAATTAAACCGGCAATTAAATATCCAACGGTCCTTGGATCTGTCCAACCATTTTGCGGACCAAAGACTGCAGTTGAAAGTAGAACCAGAGTTACAGCGCTCACCATTAATAATGCACCAAGGTAGTCAATTGAATGCTCACGCTTAACTTTAGGAATGTGCAAGACAGCAGAAGTAACGATTAAAGAAGCAATACCAATGGGAAGATTGATATAAAAAATCCAACGCCACCCAGTGATGCCAAATATCTCTCCACGGTCGGAGAAAAATCCTCCAAGTAGTGGGCCTGCAACCGATGAAAGTCCCCAGACCGCACCGAAATAACCTTGGTAGCGCCCACGTTCGCGAGGCGAAACGATGTCCCCAATGATTACAAAGGTAAGTGCCATTAATCCACCGGCACCTAAACCTTGAAGAGCGCGGAAAGCGATGAGCTGCTCCATATTTTGAGAGGCACCAGCTAATAATGATCCGATAAGAAAAGTGACAATTGCAAACTGAAAAACTATTCGGCGACCATAAATATCAGAGATTTTTCCATATAGAGGGGTCGATGCAGTAGAAGTCAAAAGATATGCGGTGACTACCCATGTGTAATGATTTAATCCATCAAATTCTTCAACGATGCTCTTCAGGGCAGTTGAAACGATGGTTTGATCAAGGGCTGCAAGAAGCATCCCAGTCATTAATCCACCGAGAATCACCATAATCTCTTTGTGTGTGAAGTTTTTTGGTGTCGTGGGTAATGAATTGTTATTGCTCATTTTGGTAAGGTTACCCCGTGAAGACAGTAGAAGCCAAACACCTCGTAAAAACCTATCGAAACGGTGAAGTTAAGGCACTTAATGATCTTTCGTTAGATGTTGAAGAAGGAACGGTTTTAGGTGTTTTAGGTCCAAACGGTGCTGGAAAAACTACAACTGTTCGCATTCTTGCAACACTTTTAAAGCCAGATTCTGGATCGGCAACAGTTGCAGGAATTGATGTAATCAAAAACCCCGAAAAAGTTCGCGAAGTTATTGGACTATCTGGTCAGTACGCAGCCGTAGATGAAACATTAACTGGCTGGGATAACTTAGTGATGTTTGGGCGTTTGTATCATTTGGGTTACAAAAAATCTGTAGATCGCGCCAATGAGTTATTGGAACGCTTTGATTTGGTAGAAGCAGCTAAAAGACCTATCACCACATATTCAGGTGGTATGCGCCGTCGGTTAGACCTGGCTGCATCACTCATCGTTAGACCAAAAGTTTTGTTTCTAGATGAACCGACAACAGGTTTGGATCCTCGTGGTCGCCAAGATATGTGGAGCGTTATTCAAGAGCTTGTAACAGGTGGTGTAACAGTTCTATTGACCACTCAGTATCTAGAAGAGGCAGATCAACTGGCAGATGACATTGCTGTAATTGATCGTGGAACTGTGATTGCCAGAGGAACCTCTGATGCGTTAAAGACTCAAGTCGGTGGTGAAAAGTTAGAGATCACTGTAGATAATGCTGACCTTGCAAAAACTCAAGAGATTGTGACTCGGGTTAGCGGACATAGTGCATATGTAAATACAAGGACTGTTAGTGCACCTGTTGTAAATGGCTCAAAGGATTTGTTGGAGGCCTTGCGCGCCCTAGATGATGCCAAGATTCATCCACTAGATATTGGCTTGAGGCGTCCATCTCTAGACGATGTATTTTTATCTTTGACAGGACACGTTGCAGAAGAAATCAGCGCAGAGCCTGCCACACAGAAGAAAGGGCGAAAGAAATGAATCACGCCATAAGTGATGCTCTTGTCATTACTAAACGCCAACTTTTGCAGCTCTCACGTGTGCCAGAAGTACTGATTTTTTCAACGATTCAGCCTGTGATGTTTGTTCTTTTGTTTCGATATGTTTTCGGCGGATCAATTGATACAGGCCAGCCTGGTGGATATGTGCAGCTATTGATGCCTGGAATATTTGTTCAGACCGTTGCCTTTACCCTTGTTGCTACAGCATCTGGCTTGGCAGAGGATATGAAAAAAGGGTTGATTGATCGCTTTAGATCTCTGCCAATTTCTCGTGGAGCGGTAGTAATCGGTCGAACATTTGGTGATGCACTCCTAAATATTTTAGTGCTGGCGATTATGGCCACAACTGGTTATGTAGTTGGTTGGCGTCCAACTTCAGGAATTCTTCAAATAACTCTTGCCTTCTTCTTTCTTTTTATGTTTGGTTACGCACTTTCTTGGATCGGCATATTTGTTGGATTATCCGTAAAGGATGCTAGAACTGTGCAAAATGTTGGATTCATTGTGACTTTTCCACTTACCTTCTTATCTAATGCATTTGCACCAACAACAGGTATGCCGCGAGTACTTCAGTACTTTGCAGAATGGAATCCAGTTTCATCTATGGTTGCAGCCTGCCGTCAGCTCTTTGGATTAGAAAATCAATTTGGCGCCACTGCTAACTCTTGGCCAAGCCAAAACCCATTAGCTACATCTTTGATCTATATGGCCTTATTAATGCTGATTTTTATTCCCCTGAGTATTCGCAAGTATAAAAATACTTCTGCTTGATTTCTGCTTGATTTTTGGAATCAGATAGAGGCAGGCGAATTAAGCATAAAATTCAGCGGCAACGATTTCAACTGCAATCTCACGACCATTTGGCGCCGTGTAACTAACTTTCATTCCAATTTCGGCGCCAAGGACTGCAGCACCTAATGGTGAATTCTCACTATAGACATCTAAGTCACCTGATGAAATCTCGCGAGAACCAAGTAAGAACTTCATTTCATCTCCGGCGATAATCGCTGTTACAACCATTCCTGATCCAACTTTTCCATCTGCACTTGCTGGTGGTGTTCCAATATGGGCAGTCTCCAACATTTGCTTTAGTTGGCGAATGCGGGCTTCCATCTTGCCTTGTTCATCACGTGCTGCGTGATAGCCACCATTTTCCTTTAAATCACCTTCTGCGCGAGCAGCTTCAATCTTTGCAGTGATCTCTTTGCGACCCGGACCTTCGAGGAAGGTGAGTTCACTTTGCAAGCGATCAGCTGCTTCTTGAGTAAGCCATGTCTGCGTCATAAGGTCTAACGGTAC
>CAEZTN010000034.1_pt1 | contig 8827 bp, 9 predicted proteins | sample 7264231 | NCBI WGS metagenome assembly CAEZTN01 (sample SAMEA6813805, study PRJEB35770) | uncultured Actinomycetes bacterium | biome: Freshwater; feature: Freshwater reservoir; material: water | place: Czech Republic | collected 2017-08-18 | depth 0.5m m
CGATAGAGTGTGCGCTCACGACCGTAATCCCTGATAGCTCAACGGCAGAGCAGTCGACTGTTAATCGACAGGTTCTTGGTTCGAATCCAAGTCAGGGAGCATGAGCATTAACCGCAGAATGGCATTGCGCGTAGCCATGGCAAGTGCAGTGGCGGCTGTTTTTGGTTCAAATACAGCTGCGCAGGCATCGGGCAAAAGAATTGTCAGATTATCCAAAGTAAAAGTTGGCGGTTCTCACAAGTTCCAACTTGCAAATGGAGCACCGGCCTTGTTGTTTCGCACAAAAGCTGGAGTATTTGCATATCAAACTATCTGCACACATCAAGGTGGCGAAGTGAGCTATCTAGCAGCTGGCAAACTAATGGTCTGCGGAGTACACAACGCAAGTTTTGATCCATTCGCATCTGGCAAAGTAGTAAAGGGTCCAACGGGATCGGCAGCGTCAACGATTTCACCTTTGCCAAGTGTCAAGGTAAAAATTGCAGGTGCTTGGATTGTGACAGGCTAGGAAATTTCTAGCACAGATGAATAAAGACCTATAGGTTGGCTGTAAGTTGTTTTTAACTTTTCTTTAAGAATTAAATGTAAGAGTGACTGAGAATAGATGAATGAGCCAAAGAAAGTGAGTATTCGGTGAAGATGCCCCTCAAAGTTATTTCAGGCTTCGTCCTTGGTGCAATAGTTGGTGGTACGGTCATTGGTGGCATTGCAACTGCAAATACCACTCAACAACTTGGCGTTAAGGTCTGCGTTGATAAAAAGAGCCAAGGAATATTCTTGGCACCATCTTCAGGATGCCCTTCGTCTCGCACCGCTTTAACATTGGGTGCACCAACTATTGATGTTAAAAGTATTGCTGCTGTCGTTGCTCCATCGGTGGTTACAATCAAAGTCACCTCATCTTTAGGTTCTGGCACAGGTAGTGGCTCGGTTTATAAATCAGACAGTAATGTTTCATACATCATCACTAATAACCACGTTATTGAAAATGCTGTTACTACAGGCACAATCTCAGTGGAACTTTTAAATGGCAGCACTCTCACTGCTCAAATTGTTGGAAGAGACTCTGCCTATGACATAGCGGTACTAAAGATTAATCGTGGAAATCTTCCAGCCGTGACTGTTGGAGACTCATCAAAAATTAGTGTTGGCGATCCAGTTGTAGCAATTGGTTCACCTCTAGGACTTGCAAGTACAGTAACCAGTGGAATTATCTCGGCTCTTAATAGACCTGTTACAACAGGCTCTGTCGGTGCAGAGTCATTTGTAAATGCAATTCAAACTGATGCCGCCATCAATCTTGGCAACTCAGGGGGTGCGCTTTTGGATTCATTTGGCAGAATCATTGGCGTTAACTCAGCTATTGCAACATCAGGTGCGGATAGTGGAAACATTGGAATTGGTTATTCAATTCCAATCAATGAGGCCAAGCGAGTAGTAGATGAGTTGATCGCAACAGGTAAATCGACCAGACCATTTTTGGGAGTCGAATTTGATTCAACATTTACTGGTACTGGTGCAAAGATTCTTCGCCTTACAACTGGTGAAGCTGCAGAAAAAGCGGGAATTCCTGCAGGATCAGTCATTACAAGTATTGGTGGACTAAGAATTGTTGACTCTACTTCTGCGGTTGTGCGTATTCGCTCTTATGCGCCAGGTGCAACTATCTCAATTGTTGTAAATCAACCCAACGGTAATGAAAGAACATTTACAGTAACTTTAGGAAGCACGCCTTCACGCTAATAATCTAGTGTAGTTATAAAACAACTGCGCGAAGCTGCTCGGCAGATTGTTCTGGACGCAAATCCATAATAAATGCACCCATTGCTGATTCAGACCCCGATAAGTACTTTAACTTTCCTGGCGCTCGTCGAACACTTGTAATCTGCCAATGAAGGCGCAAGAGATCTCTACCTTGTCGCACTGGTGCTTGATGCCACGCGGCGATGTATGCCATTTCTATTCCAAAAACTCCATCTAGGCGCTTTGTCACTTCAATTGCAATTTCAGGAAAGCTGTCTCGATCAGCATCAGTTAGCTCTGTTAAATCGGCAACAGGATTTAGTGGGGCAACATGGATTTCAAATGAGTATCGTGACGCATAAGGAACAAATGCAACCCATCGGTCATTCTTGGCAATAATGCGTTCTTTCTCCAAAATTTCGCGGGCAATGATTTGATCAAATAAAACTTTGCCAGTCTGCTCTTTGTATTTTTGTGCAACAGCTAACATTTTTTCTACTTTAGGTGGAACATATGAATATGCATAGATTTGACCATGTGGATGAGACAACGTCACACCCACTTCTTCGCCACGGTTTTCAAAAGCAGCAATGTGTTCAATAAAACTCTCTTTAGAAAGCTCTGCAGTTCTATCTATCCACGCTTCCAAAAGGGTGCGTACTCGATCAGGTGAAAGATCCTTAAATGAGTCACCGTGGCTAGAAGTAAAACAGACAACCTCACACTTTCCTGCTGCGGTTCCTAAATCTGTATCTGGGCCCACAACATCAGGTAGCGCCCAGTCACCAACTGGTGGTCGAAGCGAAGGGGATCGGTTATCAAAAACAACAACTTCAAAATCTTGCTCAGGTATTTCAGTCAGATTCTCTGATGTTGATGGACATAAAGGGCACAGCTCTTTTGGTGGTAAGAAAACTCGACCTTGTCGATGGGCGGCCATAACAACCCATTCATTTACCAAAGGATCAAGTCGAAGCTCACCTATTGCTGGCTGCGTTTCAGCTTCACGCTCATCGCGTGAATTGCGATCTTGTGATGCGGTGTCGTAATACCGAATCTTCCTACCATCGGCTAAATCTCGGTCACTTCTGACCACACCACCGGTTAGTTTTTTCTGCGCAGCCATAATGAGAGCACTCTACCTTTTATGACAAGAACCTGGGTTCACCCCTGCCGCTAATTTCTTATCTGCCCCTTGCAGCTATCAGTTACAGGCTTCTTGGTGGGAGTAGGAGTTGGTGTTGGTGAAGGAGTTGGCTCTGGCCCTTGGGCAACAACAAAGTTAATAGGAACAGTGGAGTCGGCGTGCGTCCCCGAAACATCTTCATACAAAAGTTTGCCGGAGAAATTGCCAGCCGGCAGACCTCTGACAGATAGATTCCAAACACCACTTGTTTCTCGAACCAGTCTTTGCGTTGGTAGAGGTGTTGGTTTAGATACTGCATCAAAAACTAATTTCACACTTCCTGTGACAACCGGCAAGGAAGTTGGACGTGTGACATTTACCTTAAAAGTGACAGCTTTGTCTGTAGTAGTTGCACTTTGAGATGTTAACAACATCGTTGATGGCTCTTGCTTTGGCATTAAGTCATCAAGTGTGGGAGTCCAGATTCCTTTGATTAGTTCCAGAAAGGATTTTTGAGAACCACTAAATACATTTAAATCAAGACGACTACCCGGAACTCCATACTTTGGAGCAATTCCACATGATGAATACTGCCAAAGTGTCCACTGCGAATCACAGTTTTTACTCGTCCATGAATGCACAAAACATCCACCCTCTTTGACTCCAGGTTGATTACCTGGCTTTGCAGGATCAATTCCATAGTGGGCCAACCACAACGGATACTGAGCTAATTCTTTTGTCCGCATCATCGATCCTTCAAGAAAACTGGCATAGGAATACAAAATAGGTGTTTTACCTGTTTTTTCCTTTAGGGACGCCAAGAAAGTAGTTGCCCACAAAGTCACAGCTGTTCGTGTTGCATTCTTTAAGCACGTTCCAGAAGATGAATAGCGAACGCATTTGTTTTCAAGATCCAATGCATATGGCAAATCCTTCTCTCCATAGCCTCCTAAGGAAGCCAATCTCCAAACAACTTTTTGAGCTTGTGTCAGCGCATCTTGCTTAATACCTTCTTCATCTGTTACATCTGGCAGATATGCATAGTGATAAAAGCCCGTGTAGATTCCGGCCGCTTGTGCAGCATTGTGATCCATTGCTGCATACTTCAATGCAAGGGCATCACCTTTTTCAGTGGTATCTGAAGCTTTGATAAATACAAAGCGAAGACCATTTTCATACATCTTTACAAAATCAATTTTTGCATCATTTGGGTGTTGCCATCTGCTTACATCTGCACCGTGTATTCGACCACCTGGACCCACTACATCTATAAACAGAGCTGGGTCTGAGACAGCTGATCCATCCATTTTTTCAATGGAAATGGTGCGCATCGGTGATAACACAGTTTTTTTGTTAACTAAGGCCACAGCGCGATAGCGCACCTTTGTTTCAAAAACTGTTGCAGGCTTTACAACTTTCCATGTACCCGCCCTAGTAACTTTAGTAGAGAGCTTTGTTGGGCTCCAGGTTCCGTTCTTTTCAATCTCAATAGAAACGGTTGCTCCAGATTTATTCGGCTTGAGAGTTCCATAGAGAGTTACTCGGGGTTCAACAGCGTTAGGCGTTTGTTTAACTGTCATAGAAAGCTCGGATGTGGCTGCAGAAGATGCAGGGCTGACAAGTACGCTAAAGGTAAAAGCGCAGGCGATGACGAGAGATTTGATCCTCATTTTTCAATTAACTCCACTTTGATCTTAAGCACATCTTCAATGGCAGAGAGGAGATCAGACTTTAAATTAGGCCGTGTTTGTTGATACTCATGAGATGTTGCGAACTTGCGACTATCTGAAAAATCTAACGTTAAAACTCCATTGTCATACGCGCTTAATCGGGCATCAAAATATGCCAACCATGCAATTCGATTCTTTGCCTCTAGAGCATCAAGAACCTGATTCCACTGAGAACGAATCTGTGAGAGCTCCATAGCACCCAACATTACAGGTGTGGGTATAGAGATTTGCACTGCTATTGAATGGGCGCGCCAATCCATTTGAAGTATTGACGCACTAACTGCACGCGCATATTTTTTGTTCTATCTGGCTGCACATTTAAGACCTGTGAAATTCGAGAGACTATTTGTTCCACAGCTTTCTCACTAACGAATCGAATGCGCCCAATCTCAGCATTTGTTAAGCCATCTGCAACCAAGCGCAGAGTTTCAATTTGAATATTGGTCAGCTTGGACATCATTGATTCAGAGACTTTACTGCTTAGTTCTAGGTTTCCATTAATCCAGACAGGAGAGGAACCTGGTTGCATCAATCGTGATTTGCTCAATACATCACAAAGGGATGCGATTGAGGTGACTGAATTCTTTAAGGCCAACATTGATCCATCTGGAATGTCTGTATGGACCTGCCCCAGTAGCCTCAAGTCGGTGCAAGGAACAAGAATTACAATTCCAATCTCAGAATCTTGCCTTCGAAGTTCTTGAGCTATTGCTATGGAATCTTCCTTTGAATAATGCATATCTATCAAGAGAATATTGGGATGTAGAGTGTTTTGAACTGCTATTGCGCTAGATGCTTTTGCAACTTCACCCACAACATTTACTCCATGCAACTTAAGAGCAGAAGCGATACTGGATAATTCAAAAGAATCATCCATAACAATTAAGACTCGATCGCTCATACAATGACGCTACGGCACATAAGGTGATTGACCTATGTGAAATCATCCAATGCGCTGGGGGCACCACTCAATCAAAAAGTAGGATTTTCTGCTGCCCAAAAAATAAAAATATGGTGGGGCGGGTCGGGCTCGAACCGACGACGACGGAATTATGAGTTCCGGGCTCTAACCAACTGAGCTACCGCCCCTAGAAGTGCAAACTCTACAAGATCAATGCTGTCCTCAAATCTTACTGCCTGAGCCATGTTGGAATTCAGCGTTATCTACTAGATCTACTGACAATCAACGCCTATGGTTGATGCGTGATTATTAAGGAATACATAAATCTAAACTCTGGCCAACTGCACGTTGCAAAAGCAGGAGAGAGCGGACCACGAATAGTCCTATTGCATGAAAGTCCATTGTCTAATCGAATGTATTTCGATGTGATGACAAAGATCAGTACATGGGGCCAAGTTCTAGCACCAGATACTCCCGGCTACGGACAATCAACACCGTTAACAAGTGCTGCAACCCTAAGTGATTATGCATCTGAGTTAATCCAAGGAATTCGAGCTTGGAGTAATGGCGAAAAAGTTGTTGTCGGCGGAATTCACACCGGAGCAAGTTTGTCGGTAGAGATAGCCAACCAAGCACCAGATCTTTGTGAAGGATTATTTCTGATTGGTTTACCAACATATACAGAGGAGATGCGTGCCTCACGAATTAAAGATTATGCACCAAGTATTGAAATTAAAGAGGATGGCTCTCATGTGATGTGGGCTTGGGAAAGGTATCGCGCAATGTGGCCAACTGCGCCGCTATCTCATATTCAACTTGCAACTTCGGATTTGATATACAACCTCGAACGGTACAACTGGGCTTATCTGCAAGCATTTAAGTATCGGGCGGAAGAAAAGATTAAGAATGTCACCTGTCCTATTCTTATGACAGCAGCAGAAGGTGAGTTTTTGTTCGAAGGCACAAAACAATTAGCTCATTTCGAAGGCCATGAATTCTTCGGATTTCCCGGCGTTGATTGGCAAGGTCAAGTCTCACTTCGAAATCCTTCAGATTTAGATCAAGCAATGAAAAACTTTATCCAATCAATTTAGTTGTTAAGTAAGCCTTCACTGTGCAGTTCGTCGAAAACAGATTCGACTGAACCTACAAATTTGTCAACAATCTCATTGATTTGAGAGTCAGTAACAATAAATGTAGGTGAGAAAGCAACAGTGCTTGACTCTGAAAGTGGGCGAACGATTAATCCATTCTCAAATGCCTTTCGAGCAATTCTTGCTGCAACTCTAGAGCTAAGTTCAAAAGGTGTAAGCGGTGATCGCTTCTTTACAAACTCAACAGCTGCTAATAAGCCAAAGCCTCTAACATCTGCTATAAACTCATGGTCTTGAAGTCTGGATTTAAGTTGAGCAAGCAGTTTGCTTCCTTTGTCCGTGACATTTTCAAGAAGTCCATCTCTTTCAATAATATCTAAATTGATCATGGCTGCTTTCATTGCAAGGGGATGGCCGGAGTATGTGTAGCCATGTCCATATGCACCTGCAGAGGCGCTGCCATCAACGAGCACACGCCAGATTTTTTCAGAGACCAAGCATGCCGAAAGAGGTACGTAACCAGAAGTGATTCCCTTAGCCAAAGTGATCAAATCTGGCTTGAGATCAAAAGCTTGAGTACCAAACATTTTACCGGTTCTTCCAAAACCAGTAACTACTTCATCTGCGATAAAAAGAATTTCATACTTTTTTAAAATACTTTGAACAGCTTCAAAATATCCAGCAGGTGGAACCAATACTCCGCCACCGGCCATGATTGGCTCAGCAATAAATGCTCCAATTGTTTCTGGGCCCTCTGCAAGAATCATTTCTTCTAAGTCTTTTGCAAGATCGGCAACAAATTGCGCGGTGTCAGCGGTTTCAGATTTATCCCACAGGGGATGAGTAGATTTAGTGTGCAAAGTTCGGGTGAGAGGTAAGTCAAAATTATTGTGTAAGTTTGCAAATCCCGTTAATCCAGCAGCAAAAATTGTGGAGCCGTGGTAGCCATGATGCCTGGAAATGATCTTCTTTTTATTTGGTCTTCCTAAATAGTTTTGATACGACCAAACGATCTTGACCATAGTGTCATTGGCATCAGAGCCAGAAGAGCCAAAAAAGACTTTTGACATAGGAACTGGTGATATCTCAATTAATCGTGCTGAATACTGCGCAGCAATGTCTGTCCCATAGGAAGTCAAAGTTTGATAATAAGCAAGCTTTTTTGCTTGATCTGCAATGGCATTGGCCATTTCTTCATTTCCATAACCAATGTTTACGCACCAAAGGCCTGCAATCGCATCCAAGTACTTCTTTCCCGTTGAATCGGTTAACGTCGAACCCTGTCCTTCAACAAAAATCTCGGCGCCGGTTTTTTCATGAACCCCAAGAGATGAAAATGGATGGAAGAAGCTCTTTCTGTCTAAATCCTTATAAGGATCAGATGAAGAATTCATGCGGTAAGAGTATCTAAAGCGATGTAATTTTGTTAGTAGTCCAAGGGTCATTGGACATTCACAGCAAAACCTATTCGAAATTGACTATCCCAACATATTTTTCACTGTAATCTCCGGACGTGATAAAAAAATTAGCTATCGCCTTATTGTTGCTAACTCAAATAACCCCTGCACATGCAGCCCCGATCTATCAATTTCCGGTCACGGGATGTGAAGTCAATTTTGCTCGTGCACACCATGACTATGCCGCCTCTGATATTTTGGCAAAGGCTGGTTGCAAGTTTGTAGCCCCAATCGATGGCGTCATTGATGAAGTTAGTCGGGTCGACACATGGAGCGGCAAAGTGAATTTGGGAATAACCCGTGGCGGCCGATCAGTATCTTTAATTGGCTCTGATGGTGTGCGCTACTACGGTTCACATTTGCGATCGATTCCATCAAATATTGTGCCGGGGTTGGCTGTTAAAGCAGGGCAAACATTAGGTTCTATTGGATCCTCAGGAAGTGCGCGAGGAACAGCGCCGCATTTACACTTTGGAATTTCGTGGCCAACCGCTGCAGATATTTGGTGGGTTCGCCGCGGTGAAGTTCTACCGTGGAAGTATTTAAATGCATGGAAAGAGGGGAAAGATTTATCCCCTGCAAAAGAAGTTAATGCTCGCAAGCTAAAAGTTGGAGAGATTCCACCTGAACCAAAGAAGTAAGAAATAAAAAACCCCGCCAGTTACCCGGCGGGGTTTTTTAATAGTTAGTGTTGATTAGGCAGGGTTTACTGCATCAGCCTGAGGACCCTTTGGACCCTGTACGACCTCAAATGAAACTGCCTGACCCTCTTCAAG
>CAEZTN010000036.1_pt1 | contig 8100 bp, 6 predicted proteins | sample 7264231 | NCBI WGS metagenome assembly CAEZTN01 (sample SAMEA6813805, study PRJEB35770) | uncultured Actinomycetes bacterium | biome: Freshwater; feature: Freshwater reservoir; material: water | place: Czech Republic | collected 2017-08-18 | depth 0.5m m
CGTCGCAAGAAGGCAGCAGCTAAGAAGGCAGCTCCAAAGCGTCGCAAGAAGGCAGCAGCTAAGAAGGCAGCTCCAAAGCGTCGCAAGAAGGCAGCAGCTAAGAAGGCAGCTCCAAAGCGTCGCAAGAAGAAGGCAGCTGCTCCAGCAGCAGCTCCAAAGAAGCGCCGCCGCAAGAAGGCAGCAGCTAAGTAAGCATCGCTTATTAAAAAACCCGCCACTTTATGTGGCGGGTTTTTTTAATTCTTTTTGTTTCCTTTCCAACTTTAATTCTTTACTCGTTTTCAACTTCTTTACGAAGTGGTATTTCTATCCGTTCAAAAATCTGCGCGATTGCCTCTTGATCGGCCTTTGACAGATGATCAATAAATCTAGCCCGCACGCTTTCAACGTGGTCAGGGGCTGCAGCAACTATTGCCTTCCAACCCTTTGGAGTCATCACTGCAAAGTAGCCTCGCTTATCAACTGGGCAGGGTTCGCGCTTTAGCCATCCGGCTTTTTCCATGACCTTCATTCTGTGAGAAAGTCTGGATCGAGATAGAAGAGCGATCTTTGCCAACTCACTCATTCGCATTTGACGATCTGGTGCATCACTAAGAAGTGCCAAAATTTCATAATCAGGAAGCGTTAGATCGTGTTCTTTAAGATCTGCGTCCAGGGAGGCCAATAGCTGGCGGCTAGCGATGATGTACCTGCGCCAAGCAACCATTTCATTGGGGGTTAACCACTTGGGTGCTGTAGCGTTTTCACGTGACATACGCGTATTCTACGCGAAATGTTGAAGGTTCAACTATTTCCTTAAGGGGTTTATTTCGTGAGTTTAGAAAAGGCAGGATTAGATCTAAGCCACCAAGACCAAGGGTTTCGTCCTCAAGATGATATGTACCGACACTTCAATGGCACGTGGCTAAAAAATGCCGTCATCGCATCTGATCGCGCATCAGATGGGGCTTTTACCGCCCTTCATGTTGAGGCAGAGGCTCGAGTACGAGAGATTATTGAAACCGCCTCAGGTAGTGATGAGGCCAAAAAGCTTGGCGATATCTACGCATCATTTATGGATGCCGAAGCAGTACAGGCAAAGGCAGCGCAACCCATACAAGCGAATTTGGCTGCCGTAGATACGATCGAAAACCTTAATGATTTCATTATCGTCCTTGCCGAATTAGAGGCGCTAGGTGTTTCGGGAATCTTTGGAACATTCATCTATGCAGATATGAAAGATGCTTCAACAAATATTTTGTACATGCAGCAAGGAGGAATCTCACTGCCCGATGAGGCCTACTACCGTGAAGAGCAATATCAGGAAATTCGCGCCGCATATGTTGACCATGTGGAAAAGATGTTCGAACTGGCCGCTGTTGCACATGCTAAGGAACTTGCAGAAAAAGTCTTGGCTTTGGAAACCAGCATTGCCAGCCATCACTGGGATCAAGTCAAAGACCGGGATGCAACCCTTACTTATAACAAGCTAACTCGCAGTCAAGTAAAAGCTCTCATGCCATCATTTGATTGGGATTCCTATCTCTTTCATGGTCAGATTCCATCGATAGTCTTGGATTCTGTCATCGTTCAACAGCCCTCATTTTTCGAAGGGCTCAATTCCGTTCTTAAAAACTTTGATGCCAGCAGTTGGAAGGCATGGCTAAAGTGGCAAATAATTAGCGGAGCATCGCCTTATCTTTCATCAGAGTTTGTTGATCAGAACTTTGAATTTTATGGAAAGACTCTTAGCGGAACACCAGAGCTTCGCGAGCGCTGGAAACGTGCTGTCTCGTTAATTGAGGGCTCACTTGGAGAAGCAGTCGGTAAGGTCTATGTCGAAAAGTATTTTCCTGCCGAGGCAAAAAAGCGAATGGAAGAGCTAGTAGCAAATTTGATCCAAGCCTATGAAATCAGCATTAAGCAACTGCCGTGGATGGGTCCTGAAACAAAAGTTAAGGCGTTAGAAAAACTGGGTAAGTTCCGCACAAAGATTGGCTACCCAGATAAGTGGCGTGACTACAGCGAACTTAAAACAACCCCCGATGACCTCTATGGAAACGTAGGTCGCATAGTCAAGTTCCAACGAGACTTTGAGCTAGCAAAGATAGGTAAACCTGTTGATCGCGAAGAGTGGCATATGGCTCCTCAAACCGTTAATGCTTATTACAACCCGGTCATGAATGAGATTGTCTTTCCGGCAGCGATTTTGCAGCCACCTTTCTTTGGATTAACCCATGACGACGCCGTTAACTACGGCGCAATTGGCGCAGTAATTGGCCACGAGATTGGTCATGGATTTGATGACCAGGGCTCCAAATATGACGGAGATGGCGCACTGACAGATTGGTGGAGTGAGCAGGATCGCGCAGCATTTGAAGAGCGCACTAAGGCGTTGATTTCTCAATACGATGTATTAGCTCCCGAAGAGGCACCAGATGTAACCGTTAATGGCGCGCTGACAATTGGTGAAAATATTGGCGACTTAGGTGGCCTAACCATTGGTTACAAGGCCTACCAAATCTCACTTGCAGGTAAGCAAGCACCGGTAATTGATGGGCTAACTGGCCAGCAGCGATTTTTTATGTCCTGGGCCCAAGTCTGGCGCACCAAGGTTCGCCCAGAAGAGATGCGCCGCCGGATTGCAACTGACCCGCACTCTCCTGCCGAGTTTAGATGTAATCAAATTTTGAAAAACTTTACGCCTTTCTATGATGCATTTAATGTTGGTCCGACAGATGGTTTGTGGCTGGATAAAAAAGCACGAGTTGAGATTTGGTAAATCTTTGAGTTTTTCATTTGAGATCAAACACAGCGCTGCCGATTCTTTGGCGCGAGTTGGAACAATCTCCACACCACATGGGGATATTCAGACCCCTGCATTTATACCGGTGGGAACAAAGGCAACGGTTAAATCTGTTCTGCCAGAGGCCATGGCAGATTTGGGAGCACAGGCCTTGCTTGCAAATGCTTACCATCTCTATTTGCAGCCCGGATCAGATGTATTAGATGAAGCAGGCGGTCTTGGCCAATTCATGAATTGGCCCGGGCCCACATTTACTGACTCTGGGGGCTTTCAAGTTTTGTCATTGGGAGTTGGCTTTAAAAAAGTATTGGCGATGGATGCTCAAACTTTCAGGCGAGATGATGTGATCGCGGGCAATAAAGAAAGATTGGCACATGTTGATGATGAAGGCGTAACTTTTAAATCGCATTTAGATGGATCGATGCACCGCTTTACTCCTGAGATTTCGATGCAGGTTCAGCATCAAATTGGCGCCGACATTATGTTTGCATTTGATGAGTGCACCACCTTGCACAACACTCGTCCTTATCAAGAGTTAGCAATGGATAGAACATATGCATGGGCTATTAGGTGTCTTGATGAACATAAGCGACTTACCAATGAGCGAATAGATAAGCCCTACCAAGCACTCTTTGGAGTTATACAAGGTGCTCAATATGAGGATCTGCGCAGAAAAGCTGCCGGAGACCTAGGTGGGATGAACAGTGATGGTCAGAGCTTTGATGGCTTTGGAATCGGAGGGGCGCTAGATAAAGAGCAGCTGGGAACAATTGTCAGCTGGGTTAATCAAAGCCTGCCGGAGGGCAAACCTAAACACCTGCTGGGAATTGGCGCGCCTGAAGATTTATTTGTTGGCGTAGAAAATGGATGTGACACATTTGATTGCGTACTAGCTAGTCGAATTGCGCGCACAAGTGCTGTTTACACAATGGAAGGGCGTTTTAACCTATCTAACAGCCGTTTTAAGCGCGATTTCACGCCAATCGATGATGAATGTGACTGCTACACCTGTACGCACTACACACGGGCTTACGTGCACCATTTATTTCGAGGAAAAGAGATCCTCTCTGCAACCCTTGCAACAATTCACAACGAGAGATTTATTGTGCGCTTAGTAGATCAAATGCGTCAGGCATTAGTCGATGGCAATTTTGCCGACATGAAGTCAGATTTCCTCGGCCGATACAAGCACCGAAGCGGGCAGGCACGGGACTAAATCAGGAGTGTTTTTTCTAAGGCTTAGAAAGTTTAGGTAAGTGCAAGTTGTATTTAATTGAAATCTCACGCACAAGAACTACTACTAGACCCGCCACTAAAACTGTCACTGCTGTGTCTACTCCCATTGAATCAAGAGTCAGATAAACAAGTGCCCCCGATAGACATGCTGTACCAATAGTTTCACGGTGTAAAAGCACTGGTTCGGTTTGGCACATAATGTCTCGAAACAAACCTCCGGCAACGGCGCCTGTAAGACTCAAAACAGCAGCTGCTGCAAATGGAGCGTTATTTGTTAATGCAAACTGCGCACTTGAAACTGTTGCAACAGCCAAACCTAAAGTATCCAAAGACAATGCAAATCGGCCAACGTTTTGTGTTTTACCAAGTGCGATTGTGATGATGAAAGCTCCGACTACAGGGGCAAATAACCAGGGAGATAAAACCCAAGGTGGCTGCTCTCCCATGAAAACGTTTCTAAATGTTCCACCAGAAAGAGATGCAACTGCTGCAATGAGAAGAATCCCACCAAAATCTAAACCTTTACTTGCAGCAACTCTGGCTCCCACTAAGGCAAAGGCAAAAGTTGAAATTAGGTCCAGGGCAAAGACTAAAACATCTAAATCCATAGGTTGACTCTAGCCGAGGGTTTAAATCAAAAGCAGTCTTCTCGCCTGATCGACCGCGCTGTGTCTGCCATCTACATCAAGTTTGCGATAGAGATTTCTTAAATGTGTCTTCATTGTATTTTGAGAAATATGTAGCTTCTTGGAAATAGCACTAATAGGAACACCAGTGGAGAGATGCTTTAAAATCTCCACCTCGCGCTTTGTGAGTTTCTCACCCAAAGAGCCCTGTTCATCACCTTTTGAACTTATTCGTTGACCCATAACCTTTACTAAGTTTTCTCTAAATGCTGTTGGTTTTGCCACTGCTGCTTTTACCAAGATTGGGTAAAGGTTCTTTTGGCGAACAAAAAAATCATTAAATCCAACTTCTGCTCCGACATTTAATGCCTCGGCCAGTTTTTGAAGAGCTAAAGTTTCATTGTCGTTATTTAGAATTGATTGATATACGTATTTTTCAATCCTTTCTCGCTCTGTTGTTTCGGACAAGTCATCAGCTGAAGTTTTTCTCTCCTTCAGTTCATGAATACCATCAAATGTGATTTCAATTTCACGTGTTAAGTCAATTTTTGGGGCTCGTTGCATTAAATCTTTCAGACGGGGAATATCATGTATTGCAGAGCGAAGAAGTATTTCACTTGAATCAATCATCCATCCCATCTCGTGAGTAAATGAAAATGAAGATTGCTTGGTCTTCAACTCTTTGATTACATCTACTGCCTGATGAATTAATCCGCGCGAAATCTCTAACCGAAGTGAATTGTCGGCAGCCTGAAAATACCAAGGCCACACCTGAACTGTTTGTGAAATCTCTTGAAGCTGTTTCAAAGTTTTTGTAGCCAATTCACCCTGTAACATCTCAATCTGACACCTTGCCAATACTAAATAAGCGTCAAAGGGTGCACTTATTGAAGAGAATCCAAAAGTGTCTGCCTGAGTGATTGCGATATTTGCCTGTTCTGCCGCCTCAAAAATCCGACCCTCAGCCCACAACGCCATGGAGTTCATGCACGCTAAATGATAAGGAATATTGACTGTAATTTCTGATGGCTCGAGGAGTTTGGCTTGCTTTAAAGCTTGAATAACTTCACTATGTTGATCGTGTAAAAAATGAATTGAAGCCTTAACTCTAAGTAATGCGATTTTATCTGTTACTTCTACCGTTTCAATGGGATTCTCAAAATTTAAAGCTTCGTATATTTTCGTGAGCGAGCGTTGGAATTGTCCACGGGTGAAATAGACATGAGCCAAAATCATTGCTGAGAGTTGGTGTAAAAACACTAAATTCTTATCTTGCTGCCCGATGTAATCAAGTTCTGTAGCCATCGCCTCTGCAACATCAAACTCAGAATTGACTAGATGTCCAATTGTTTTAATCGTTTTTCTCATTACCCCAAGGTGCGCCGTTGGATCAGAAATGTAATCAGACCACTTAATGAGCAAATCTCCTCGACCGGCAATTGCCATCTCTCGGATGCTGGTTCTTAGGACATCTTGTAGTTTTTCAAAGTTTTTAGACAGATATAGGTGTTCAATAGCCAGACTTGGCTGAGATTTTTCTAAGAAGTATGTGGCTAAGCGAGAATGAATTGCCTCAAAATCAGAGATTTTTAAGTTGTTCATTTCGGAGATCACTTGGCGAGTGAGCTTGTTAAGCTTGAAAATTCTATTGCTGCCTGAAGTAACTGATAGAAAAATTCCATCTGAGGCAAGTTTGTTCATATCTGTCTCAGAAAAGTCTTGTTCAAGAATAATTGAGGCAGTTTCCATATCAAAACTTTGTACCAGACTTAGTCTGGTTAAAATATATTGCTCATCATGATTGAGATTTTTGAAAACTCCTTGAGTTAAGGCAATAAGTGGATCACCCATATCCAACTGTTCAAAATTTGAAATCTGCGATCTAGTAATCGATCTAGTTAATAGCTGTACCGCTGCTGGCCACCCATCACATTTTTCAATAAGTTCTCGGTTACTAGGATCCTGAATGTCAACACCATTTATTCTTGCAATTGCCGCAACTTCACTTTCTGAAAGCCTGAGGTCTTCTGAATTGATCAGGCTGTAGTTTCCTAAACTTGCATAACGGTTCAGCGAATACTCTGGCGTTTGTCTGCGAATTAAGATTAAGTGTGAATTTTCTGGGAGATTATCGATTAGAACTTGGCCAAATTTAGAAACTGCAGGATTATCAATGGTTCCTTTATCGATCACAAAATTAATAGATTGCTTGACTGATCGGGCTGCATCGATTAGTTCCCTCATGTGAACGTGTGGATCCTTTGAAATATGAGAATCAGGATCAAACTGGAAATCTGGAATAGCTTGGCGAATTGAAAATGCTATCTGCTCAAAAAAACTTTGGATGGAGTCTCTGGGATCCATTGAAAGCCAGATAGTTGGACGATCAGTGCTTTGCGCCCATTCAGAAACCAATGAAGTTTTTCCATATCCGGCTGGTGCTACAACAACGGTTACTCCAGGAACATTTTTTTCAAAAAGATTAAACAAATGGGGTCTTGAAATGAAGTTAGCTGGAAGGCTTGGCTTAAGACTTCTTGAGACGCTTGGCTGAGATGGTGCCGATTCAACGATCTTCATGGGGTTATTTTCCGCGGAAAAAGAACCAGAATTCAACTAATCCTCACCCTATTAGGGGTGAGATAAAGGGCTACTTAATCTTGATTTGCCAGGTCTAACCCGACTCGATTAAGCCCGATTTAAGCGAATTTACCTGTGACTAAGAAGTAGACCCGACGTGAAACCGAAACGGCGTGGTCGGCGTAGCGCTCGTAGTAGCGGCCTAGCAGAGTTAAATCTACGGCCGTTTCCACGCCATGCTTCCAGTTTGGTGCAACTAAGGCCGAGATTAACTGGCGATGAAGATCATCGATCTCGTCATCATCTCTTTCAATTTCAAGGGCCATGTCTGTATTGCGAGTACCGATTACTAGGGCAGTCTTCTTGGCAATCTTTTCTGCCGCCTTGCCTAGTGCATCAAAAATTGGATGTAGCTCGGCTGGAATTGCAGAATCTGGGTGGCGAAGTCTGGTGATCTTTGCAACGTGGTGGGCCATATCCCCCATACGCTCTAGATCAGCGCTCATACGCAGGGCTGTAGCGAGCGCACGTAAATCTGAAGCTACTGGTTGCTGGCGAGCAACGATGTCGATGATTCGGGCATCTAAATCATGCTGGAAATCATCGATAGTTACATCTGATGCAATGATCTCTTCGGCCAACTTCAAGTCGGATGTCAAAATTGATTGCGTAGCTTTTTGAATTGTGCCCGAGACCTTCTCGCATAGATCAACCAGTGATTGCGAGACGCTATCTAGTTCATCTTGGAAGACTGATCTAATAAGTGCCATGGGCTAAAGGTACGCGATAGTGGTGAATAAATGCAGATGATCAGGTGAACAAAGGGCAAACTAAGCGGCCGTGCCAAAGGGGGGCTATAAGATCGCCGTATGA
>CAEZTN010000039.1_pt1 | contig 7666 bp, 7 predicted proteins | sample 7264231 | NCBI WGS metagenome assembly CAEZTN01 (sample SAMEA6813805, study PRJEB35770) | uncultured Actinomycetes bacterium | biome: Freshwater; feature: Freshwater reservoir; material: water | place: Czech Republic | collected 2017-08-18 | depth 0.5m m
AATGGAATTGATTTGGCTATCCAGCTGCGAAGAATGCAACCTGAGATCGGCATTGTTCTTCTCACTGCATTTCTAAATCCAGCTGAGTTGGACGCAAAACTTTCTCAACTTCCACCTGGTAGTCGTTACTTGTTAAAGCACAGCGTAAGCAATATCAAGGTTTTGGTCGATGAGATTGCTGAAAGCGCTAAATACTCAGCTTAAATCTGAGGTTAGCCAGAACAGTCAACTACTAACTATTTTTTGATTGAAGGATTGCTTTTTGAAAATCATTCACTCGGTTTGTGATCTCACTTACGCCCCCAGATGTAAGCGGTCCACCTAATCCAAATCCAGAAATTCCGGCCTTTACCCAACCGTCTACATCTGCCAAAGCGATTCCGCCAGTTGCCATCCATGTGTTTCCAGGAAAAGGATCACGGACTGACTTTAGAAAGCCAATTCCAAGGCTTGATGCTGGGAAGAATTTAAGGATGTCTGCCCCAAAAGAAAGCGCATCTGCAATCTCAGTTGGAGTTGCAACCCCTGGTACCGAGATCAAACCCGCACTCTTTGTAGCTTTAATTACCTCTTCGGATGTGTGCGGTGAGATCACAATCTTTGCACCGGCTTTTTTACCATTTTCAACATCCTGCTTGCTCATGGCTGTGCCCAGTGCAATCTGAACATTTTTTATGCCGGAGAACTCTTCGATTAAATCAAAAGCTCCGGGAGTAGTTGTGGTGAATTCGATCAAATCAACACCGGCATCAACAAATGCCTGTGCAAACTCTCGGCCCTCATTAGTTGATTTACTTCGAATAATTGCAATCAAGCCTGATGAGAAATCAACGCCATTGATGCTTTCTTTGCTCATCAGTGGCCTCGTGACTTCTCTGAACTTTGCACATCTAATGTTAACGTCCTGGCAGGATTATCTATAAAAACCTTATCTAACTGCCCTTGTGTCAAACCTAATTCAATTAACTTCTTGCTCCACCCGCTATATAACCAGGCCAAACCTGGAGAGCCACCAAGTGAGTTCCATAAGCTTCGTCGAGCGCCATCTGTGCCCAACATAATCTGATCAATAAAACCGGCATCAATCATGGCCTTCATTAGCAACGCACTCGGTGGTGCATCCTGATCGCTTTGTCGAAGAGATTGATCATATTCAACATTGATACCGCTAGCAAGAATCTCTTTGTGATACCCAATGTCATTTTCTTTATCTGTATGGGACAAAGTTACTTTGTGAACTGGAATATGCAATGTATTAAACAGATCAATCTGCTCTAGTGCACCTGTTCCGTGCTCGCAGTGAGAGATAATTGGCGCACCGGTTATCTGGTGAGCAATAGCAACAGCTTCAAATAATCTTTTGTCACGATCCTTAATTACGTGGCCAGATGTAACAACTTTTAATTGTCCAGCTTTAAACTCTGTGCCCTCCATGCCAACCTGAATATCTTTGATGAAGACCTGTGCAAGATCTTCTGCATCCATGGTTTCAAGCTCATCTGTTGGTAGGTAATAGCGATCAGTGTGTAATCCGGCTGTGGCAACAATATTGACACCAGTTGCTTTAGAAATTGCAGCAAGCTTTAGCGCAGATCGTCCTGATCCTGTTGGCATGCAATCGACCAAAGTTTGCACACCAGCTCTTCTACACAAATTTACTTCCTCAATTGCCTCAGCCTCTGATGGAAGGTGAATATGGGGAAAATCTCTAGAAACAATTGGAGAATCAATGATCAGGTGTTCGTGCATATAGGTAACACCTAATTGGTTGGCTGGAATATCTCCTAAAACCGTTCTAACGAGATTTGGCATCTAAATCTCCAAAACAGCGCCGGTTTTAACTAGCTCTTCACGTATTTTTGAAAATTTGATTGATCTGACTTCTTCTTTGCTCTTGATTGCAACTGATGCAGAAACCCCTGCAGCCACACCCATTGCCATGCATTGGGCCATAGATCTAATACTGGCATGGGCATCATGTGTTGCTGAAAAGCAGCGTCCAATAACCATAGTATTAATTGAATCCTTAACGATCAGTGATCGAAGTGGAATTCCCACTGCAGAACCTTCTGGCAGGTAAACCCAATTAGTGCCATCTCCGCTGTGATGATCTTCAATGGGAGCACCGCATAACGCCACTTGATCATCAAACTGTCGCGCCTTTAAAACATCATCTTTTTCTACTCGATAATCGCCATAAACTCGTCGAGTTTCTCTAACGCCAATTAAGGTTGAAAAGCCATACAGAGATGAGTTCTCATAGCCCGGCACCTTGTCGACTAAAAAGCGAGCGTATTCAGTTGCCTGTGCTCGCCCAGCTATTTCTGACTCAGTCAAGAAGAATGGATCATCTAGGACTGATTCCAACTCGCCTTTTGCATTTTTGCGCACCGAATCTAAACGCGTCATTACGGTTGCAGTTGTGTTTGCTACCGGTGTTATGTGATCAGATCCCTCGCGTCTTGGCAGCGCGTAACCGGCTTCGGTCGCCTCCTGCATTAATTCATGTAATCTATTTTTATCGATTTTCTTTCGCTCTGCGGCATTGACGTTCACCATTTTAAAAGTGGTTGTTAATGTCTGGGCCGGTGCGATATCTCCAGCTTTTTCATAACCAAAACCTGCAAAATGTGAAAGGTCAGCATCTCCTGTTGCATCGATAAAGAAATCTGCTGTGACTTTGCAACTGCCGGCGCGGGTTGCTAAAACCAACTCTCTTACCTGACCATCTTTGACAGTAACTTCTTGCAAAAGTGCGTGAAGGAGAATTTTGGCACCTGATTTTTGAAGAAGTGATTCCCACACAACCTTTAAATGCTCCGGGTTATAGGTAACTCCCGTGCCGGCGCCATAGGTATTTGGCCGCTCGATCATTGATCCATAGCCAGATAGTCCGGATACGACATCATCAGGAATTCCACCAACTATTTTTTTGGCGTTTTCACCGGGGGTGTAAAACCCATAAAAAGTATCAAGGACTGCCGTGCTTGTTCCGCCGGCAAAAGGCAGACGATCTATAACAAGGACGTTAGATCCCGTGCGGGCGGCGGCAATTGCTGCAGTTGCACCAGCAGAGCCGGCACCCATGACAATGACATCAAAATGGCCAAGCTGGCGAAAAGTCATCCCTTACCTCCCTTTTTTTATAATAACACATATGTCTATACTTATCGTTAGACCTAACCCTCAGGAGGAATCGTGCAATCACGACGGATAACAATGCTTGGTACTGGCTTAATCGCAGATTTTTACACAATGACACTTCATGGCCAGCGAAATCGAGATTTTGTTTCAGTTGTTTATTCAAGATCACAAGAACGCGGTGATGCTTTTGCAAAGCGTTGGAACATTGCAAATGTCACAACAAGTCTTGAAGAAGCGATCAACCATCCTGATACTGATGTAGTAATTGTTGCTCTTCCAAACCATATGCACGAAGAGGCAATTACATTGGCTGCAAAAGCCGGCAAGGCGATTTTGTGTACAAAGCCATTGGCAAGAAATGCTGAGGAAGCAAAAAGAATTTTGGATACGGTAGAAAAAGCTGGAGTATTCGCTGGCTATCTAGAAGATCTTTGCTACACGCCAAAGACATTAAAAGCTGTTAAAAGCGTTCAAAGTGGCGCCGTTGGCGATGTTTTATGGGTTCGCTCACGCGAGACTCACCCTGGCCCACACAGTGCCTGGTTCTGGGATGACAAGCAAGCAGGCGGAGGTTGCATCATTGACTTAGGTTGCCACTGCATCGAAATCATTCGTAACTTTGTTGGTAAAGGCAATCGCCCAGTTGAGGTTTTGTGTTGGAAAGACACATTGGTACATCCAATTAACGCAGAAGACAACGCTATTGCCCTCATTAAGTTTGAATCTGGCGCAATAGGTCAGTTTGAAGTCTCATGGACCTTCCGCGGCGGAATGGACCTTCGTGATGAAGTTGCCGGAACACATGGAACGATTTGGATGAACCACTTTTTACGTACTGGTTTTGAAATGTTTACAGCTGCAGAGGGCAACTCTTACATCGCAGAAAAATCTGAATCTTCAACTGGTTGGCTATTTCCTGTCGGCGATGAAGTTGCAGAGCTTGGCTACGTTGACATGTTTACCGACATGTTTAATGCAATGGAATCAAACACAAACCCAATGGAAACCTTCTACGACGGTTATGTTGTAAATGCAATCATGGATGCGTGCTTTAAGTCTGTTGAAAAACATGGATGGGTGCCTGTAGATCTAGATTGGAGAGGCGGAACTACTCCTCGAATCTCTAACACCCCTGCAATGTTTGAGGGTCATGTCATCATCAAGCAAGAAACTCTGCCTGATGGTCGTGTGAAGTTGATCCTTAAGGATCCAAAGACAAATGAGTTTAGCGATCGCGTAGTCGCAACCGTTAATACTTGATTTTTAGTCTTTTTGGATTTACAAGGTCATTGGAAGCAATGCGGCAATTTGATTGCGAGCAATCAAGAACCCTTGCTTAACTAAATCATCTGTTCCTTCGAATCTGCGGTCTTCATGTTCAATGCAAAGAACTCCGTCATAACCGACCTGTGACAGCGTTGCCACAAAGTTAGCCCAGTTAATCTCTCCATAGCCAGGCAAACGTGGACGCTGCCATCCAATTCCACCGGACATAATTCCATTGTTGTAGAGACCTTCGCGATCGATCTCCATGTCTTTAACATGTGTGTGATAAATACGTGAACCAAATTCACGAATCACGCGCTCAATATCAATCATCTGCCATAGCAAGTGCGATGGATCCAAGTTCAGTCCAACTGTTGGGCCGAACTTATCAAACATCTCACGCCAAATTCTTGGTGAATAGGCAACATTGTGACCACTTGGCCACTCATCTTTACTAAAGATCATTGGGCAGTTTTCGATAGCAATCTTTACATTGCTATCTGTTGCAACTTTCACAATCTCTGGCCAAACCTTTAGCGCCTCGGCCCAGTTCTCATCTTGAGTCTTAGATGCGTCTGCGCCAATAAACGTACTAACAACTGGCACACCCATTACACCTGCAGCACGAATTACCTTCTTTGTGTGCTCATTTACTAACTTGCGCTGCTCTGGATCTGGGTGCAAGTTATTTGGATAGTAACCAAGGGCTGACATCTCTATGTTGCGAGACTTCAACTGCCCAACTATCTCTTCACCTTCAGATTTGCTGAGATCTTCTACTTCAATGTGGGTAATACCGGCATATCTTCTATTGGCTCCGGCAGACTTTGGCCAACAGCAAACTTCTAGCATTTCGAACTTTTCAGCTGCTGCCCAATCCGCTATTTCAAGCAGAGGTACGTTTGGTAGTGGGGCAGTTAGTAGTCCTAGCTTCATTTGTTTCTCCTGTTCGGCTTTAGTGTTTGTTTAAGCAATCTTTACCCAGGCCGAATTTTTCGAGCTCTGAGCAATTGCATCTGTAATCTCTAAACTTTTAACTCCATCTGCAAAGGTTGGATAGGAGTTAGATTCAGTTCCATTGTTTATATCTTCATATACTCTTTCAAATAAACCGCGGAATGTCTCTGAGAAGCCCTCAACATGGCCCCCAGGGTAGAAGGCTGTCTTTGCTGCATTGGCAGATAACATGCCAGGATCTTTATGTAGAACTTCATTTGCTCTGCCTCTATGGCCAATCCATAACTGTTCTGGATTTTCTGAATCAAAAGCAAGAGATCCATCTGGGCCGCTTATCTCCCAGTTAATCGAGTTCTTACGGCCAGATGAAATCTGAGAAATAGAGACTGTGCCACGTGCTCCGTTGTTAAATCTTAAAAGTATTCCAGCTGCATCATCAGAGCTCATATCAACAGCCTGGCGGGCAGAGGTGGAATCGATAGTAAATGTCTGAACAGGGCCGGTTGGTTTTTGTCTAACAGAAACCAGAGTATGTAGATCTGCAAAAACTTCGGTGACTTTAAGCCCTGTAACAAAGCCGATCTGATCGATTAAATGTGATCCAATGTCAGCAACTGCCCTTAGTTGACCTGCTTTTTCTGATTCAAGGCGCCAGTTCCAATCAGTATCTAACGTTAACCAATCTTGATGGTAGTGACCCTTTATATATCGAGGAGTACCGATTAGTTTTTGGTTAATGAAATGTTTGGCTTCATGAACCATTGGATAAAAGCGAGTATTAAAACATGTGGCATGTGTCAGTCCGGTTTTCTTGGCTAGCTCTACTAGCTCTCTACCCTCTTGGGCAGAAAGTGCCAAGGGTTTTTCACAGACCACATGCTTGCCGGCATTTAGTAACTGCTTAACTTGTTCATAGTGAAGAGCATTCGGCGATGTCACATGGACAACCGTTACATCCTTGTCTTGGCATATCTGATCAAGTGATTGATATGCCAGATCTACTAAAAGTTTTTTAGCACCAATTTTTGTGCTTTCAGGATTTCCTGCAAGGACGCCCTTAACCGGCACGCCAGTTCGACGAATTGATTCCACATGCACAGTACCAATAAATCCTGTACCAATGACTGCAGCAGAATTAATTTTCATGGTTCTATGAGTTCTGAGATATCTTCGAATACGTCCAGGCAAGAACAAGAATAATTGCTCCGTAAATCATCTGCTTGACTGCCTCTGAGGAGTTAATCGTTGCCAACAGATAAGACAAAACAGTAAGTATCAGCGTTCCTAGAATCGTTCCGGTGTAGTTACCAATTCCACCCATAATCGAAGTTCCACCAATTACAACAGCTGCAACAGATGGAAGCAAGAAAGGATTTGCAAGGCTGATTGCAACAGCTCCAGATTGTCCACCGATGATTACGCCGCCGATTCCACCCAAAAGCGCGCAGATAACGTAGGTTGCCCATTGAACTTGCCAGACTTTTACTCCTGCCAAGCGAGCTGCTTGTGCGTTATCACCGATTGCATAGATCAATCGACCAAGACCTGTTTTGTTGAGTACAAATAAAAGTAGACCGCCAATTACAGCCCAAATTACTAAGGGCCACGAAAGCGGATCAAAGAGGAAGGTTGCATTACTTGCCGTCACTAAAATCTCTGGCATAGATGAGCTTCCCTTGAGGAAAGTTGTCACACCAACCGTGAAAACACCGATTAGAACGGCGTTCATACCAAGAGTCATAATCAGTGGATTCATCCCGAATAATCCAACTGCGAGTCCATTTATCGATCCCACGAGAATGCAGAAAAATGCACCCCACAGCAATGCTGTGAAAGTTCCAGATTCAGACTTAACACTGACAATAAAGGCAGCACCGGCTGCAATCATTGCAAGTGATAAATCAATTCCACCTGTGAGCATGCAAATTGTTTGACCTGCAGCTAACAAACCAAGAGGTGCGGCCAGAGCAAAAGTAACTCCGACTGCTGGAATTGAGAAAAAGTAAGGATCAATAAAACTTGTCAGTAGGAATATTCCTATGAGGATACCGAATAGTGCCCAAATAGATTTGGAAACCTTTACTGTCGCAAAGTTTTTCAGTGTGCTCATCTATGTTTTTCCCGTTCGTTTGCGCAGTAACCCACCAACTAGAACTACAAAAATTGTTAAGGCGCCAGTGATGATCTGTGAATATGCAGGATCAATTCCGTAAGCAAGCAAAATATTTGGAATAAAGTACAAAATCAGCGCAGCCATTGCAGGTCCTGCTAATCCACCAACACCACCTGCAAGTGAAAC
>CAEZTN010000042.1_pt1 | contig 6509 bp, 7 predicted proteins | sample 7264231 | NCBI WGS metagenome assembly CAEZTN01 (sample SAMEA6813805, study PRJEB35770) | uncultured Actinomycetes bacterium | biome: Freshwater; feature: Freshwater reservoir; material: water | place: Czech Republic | collected 2017-08-18 | depth 0.5m m
CCAGATTTTGCAGAACCTAATGCATTTTTCAGACCATCTTGTGGATGACCTAGGCGAAAACCAAGCCCAAAGAAAATAACAAAAAGCAGCACAACTGCAATGATGCGATTTCGAAGACTTGAAAACATAACCTAAGGGTAGGTGATTAAGAGGCTTTATCTATGTAGATAGGCCGCTAACTAGCGCTTCTTCTTGGTTACCGGCTTTGTGGGTGCTGTTTTCTTAATCGCACTTGCCTGTCTTTTGGCCTCTTTTGCCTCAACTTCTCGGCTGATGTTTTCGATCCAGGCATTGATATCTAAATCTGCAGTCGTCTCAACTGGTTCCAACTCTTTGCCCTTTTCTATCGCCTTCTTGAAAGAGCCAACTGTAGAGCTAAGCATTTCCTTAATTGATTTAACCATAGCGAGTATGCCTCCAATATTTGGCAGATTAATTGATCCCTTGGAAAACGACAACTTCTTTTTGGTTTTTGCCTCGGTTGACTGAGGGGAATCTGTTGCAGCCACTGCAGTTAAATCTGACATACCAAGCATTAATCGGCTAGTTCGTGAATCTGGTCTGCCAGTTCCTCGCCACGTTGCAACTTCAATGACAGAACCAGTTGCCAATTTACCAATTACCAACTTCTGACCATCTGGTAGGTCAATGACCATTGGATTCTCAGATATAGCTATTGGGATATTTGTGATTGTTGGGTTCATTGTGTTTTCCTGTTTCTTTGTCATAGTTATGCACTCGTTGGTTCTTTGAATTCAAGCCCGATTTTGTCACCCAAATCATTCATGATCAGAGTGGGTATTGATGCACAAGCTCCGGATGAGATTGTGAACAAAAGTGAAGTGGATCCAATTACTTGAGTGCAGCTGTAGGCCTCCCCTGAAGATTTCTTAGTAAGGTAAATCGTTGCCTTAAATCCAGCACACGATGCTGCATCGATATTGCTTACCGTAACGGTTGATAATTTAAATCCGCTTCCCGTAAATTCCTGTGCGGCTGCAATATTTACTGAAGCATCACAGGTGCCGATAGAAACCTCACCACCACCTAATCCCACACTTCCTATGCCACCATCTTTACCGGGTGCACCAGGAGTTCCGGGCGCACCAGGAATTCCCGGTAAACCTGGATCACCCTTAACTCCTTGAGCACCGGGTACACCTTGTGAACCTGGCGAACCTGGCACTCCTGGCAATCCATTAATTCCATTTATTCCATTAGCACCTGACACACCTGCAGGACCTGGCTGACCATCGGCGCCAACTAATAAACCTAATACTTGGTTTAAGTTGGACTCTGTTATCGATGGAGAGCCTAAGAAGAAGTTGCCAATACCAACAGGTGCAGCTGAAAATCCTAAACTCATTCCGATTCGAGTAAATATCAAGAACAATGAAAAGAAGATTAGTTTCTTCATTGGGTCACCAGCCGCTCTGAATCTGCGACCTTGACCTGATTTGCTCTGGCCGATGAATCAAATACTGAACAGAAAAACCCATGGATAAAGAGAATCACGGCTGTGCTCAAGATCAGTAGCTTGCCCTTGGCCGTTACTTCTAGTGGCAAAGACTGAATATAAAAGAAAGTGACAAAGGAAACTGTGGCAATAACAATCATTTCAACGACAATGTAGCGCTGTGCATCTTTAAATGCTTTGATCACTGGTGAATCAAATCGAACCATTAAAAGCGCAAGTGGGGTTGTAAGAAGCACAGATGCAACGGCTGCAAATTGTAGAGATTGGGTCCAAACATAGACCGTTCCTGCTAAATACAGCCCAGCAAATGTAATCGTTCTAGGCGATAAAACTCTTGGTAAAACTAAGATTCGGATTTGATAGTTCTCACCAGTTTGGTGCAGATCTTTTACCAAGTAGCGATACAGGTGTATGCGTGCAAATATTACAACGCTTAGAAGCATAGGAATGAAGTAGGTACTAACAACAATTGGAGCAACCTGATCAACAAAGCTATTTGTTAATAGCTGTGCCACCAAGAAAACTAGCCCTCCCAGTAAACTTGCTACAACATCTGGCACAAACTTCTTGGCAAAATGAAAATAGTTGTCTTTATGCAATATATCTTGATAGAGACTAGAAAGAATGCCTGGGGCAAGCCAACCGATACCAACTGCAACCAAAGACATTACCGAGCGAACACTTGTAACGTTGCCACTGATACTTTGAGCAAATGCAAAACCAATAGCTGCAGTAAAACCTGAGAATGGATCGATCACGCCAATAACAGCTGCCAAGGCATAGAGTGCAAATGGAATTAAACTAACTCCCAAAATCAATGTGCTGTTTAGTCCTATGTATCCACCAAGAACTGCTGATGCAATTGGCAAAGTAGCCCAAGTAATCGGTGAGATCTTATGTAATAACTCTCCTTCCCGAACCAACTGGAACTTAAAGAGAGATTTATGAAGCTCTGCGATTGCACCTACTCTAAATTTTGCAAATAGGTTAAAAATGCCCGGCAAGTTCTCCACTGGCTTGGCTCGCAAGTACTCAATACGCTCATACTTTTGCATACGCATGATGGAAAGTGTTGAGATCAAAAAGATCAAGGTCAAAAGAATTAGAATCAACTTCGTTGGAACCTGAATCAGGTTGTAATCACTTAACTCAACAATTTTCACACCAGCCACAATTTTCTGCGGAACGTCAACGCCCGTCGTTACAACTGTATATACCCCTGATGCATATGAATCAGGGATCTGAACTGAGAAAACCACATAGCCTTTTGGATCTAATTTACTCTGGCGAAAATCAAGAGTTTCACCTGTTGTTGAGGCTAACTGGATCTTCCAGTTTTTAACTCCACTATTGCCGCCAAGAACAATATTGTGCTCTTTACCTTTTTCCCAGGTAAGAACAGGAATATCTGCAGCCTGAGCAGGGGCAATGGATATGGCGACGAAAGCCAGCAAAATACTGGCGGATAATTTATTCAACATTTCTCATCGCATCCAGAATTAGCCATATCCCAAAAAAGCTTGGCACTAGTAAAAACAATGCCTTTGGGGTTAATAAATTGCCAATAAAGGGGATGACGAAAAAGACCACACCTAAAATGTCATCAGCTTTAGGCTTTTGTGGATCTGGGGATTTATTTGCATCACCTTTGACTATAAACCCGTTTTCGATATCGCCACCAATGATTCGGTGAGAAAAAACTGCCACATTCTCACCATTAAATCGCTTAGCTTGATAGGCAATGACATCGTCAACCTGTGGTGCTTTTCTTGTAATAGGCATAGTCACGATTACATCTCCCGTGCTAATTGCTGGCGCCATTGACCCTGTTAAAACAATTCGTGCTTTGACATTTCCAGTAAATGAAAGTCCAGCAAAAACCATGAGCGATATTGCTAGGGCGTAACCAGAAAAACTCATAACTTTCTTGACCCGAACATACTTTTGCTGAGTTGCCACACCTTGAGGCTCTGGTGCTGCATCTACTAGTTGGGCTGCCACGATCTCTTGGACTCCTTGGTTAGAGATGAATACCGATCGTACTTCACCTGCAGATGTCAACGAAACAAGAATGTTTGAGTCAGCTTCTAGGGATGAACCTTGAAGCCAAATCTGGCTTGAAGGTTCATCTTCGAAGATAGGTTGTTGTAACATTAATGATTGCTCCCTAATTTAAACATCGACTAATTAAGAAACAATCAGCAGTTGTTACCTGTAAGCGCATCTTCTTGAGTTTCGATAATAATTTTAGCCACATCATTCGCGGCTAAAAGACCGTTAGAAATTGTGAACTCAAGGGATTGGTCGGTTTGAGATCCTGTAATATTACTTCCAGTAGAGGTAAAACATTTTCTGCTTTTGCTAGGAGCTACAGACCCTGATCCAGTCCATGTTGCAGCAACTAGCGACACATCCGATACTAATGTTTGAGCACTTCCAGTACTTCCAAAACTGCTCAAAACAAAGTTAACACCCTCGCATTCTTCTGGAATATCTGTAATTACCACTCCACCTAATTTAAAACTAGATGATTCTTCTGCAAATTGTACTGAATACTCGACCCACGAGTCTGACTTGTCTCCTGCTCTGAATTTACCTGAACTTCCATCTTCAGGAACAAAATAGATTGAAGAGGATCCATTTGCTGAGGCAAGTGACGAATTAATTGTCGTGGTAGCCGTAGGGGAAGTTACCCACCACCCTGAAATAGTTGAGGAGCGAGAGGTCCACCTAGGGACCGAACCATCTTTCGAGTTAATTGTTTGTTTATTTGTACTTATGCTACCACTTGAAGGGACTAGAGAGTTGGATGATTTAGGAATGACAACTCTAATTTTATAAACACTTGATGTATTTGAGTAAGAAGATGTTGGGGCAACGGTAACGCTCTGACTTCCACCACAATAAACAGTTTGGGTTACTCCTTGTCCAAACTCCGTTGTGCCTTCCGGCGTATTAAGAGTTATGTTTGCCGCAAATGTTGAGCCAAGCCCAAGCACAGCAATGATTAGACCAAACCCCATCCAAACACGGGAGGATTTCTTGCCACGTGGACTACGTCCCTCGGAGCTGTTTAGGTTTAGTAATGACATTTTTTCCTTTGTCCTTTTCGGGTTTGTTTTTCTTAGTTTGTTTAGATTATGACTCGCGTGAAACAAGTGTTATGTAGCTAATTGCTGAGGGTGCATCATCAAATAGAATGTCGTAACGACTATTACCAATAGGGAAATCCGTTACTTGAAAACTTATAGTGCTCCCAGTGCAAGTTATTCCCCTGTAAGTTGGCTCCGCGCCTTCACGTAACTCAATGGCTTGTATGTCGCTACCAGGTGTGGGGATGTTAGGTTGTAGATCACCACAGCTATAAGCCGTAGGCGTAGGAGCGGTGTTAAAGATTTGAACTTCAAAAGTCTGATTGCCACATCCATTCACTGCCGGCATTGAATCGGTTGCAGCAGCTCTTAACACAGGGTTAATGTCTTCGATCACTAGTTTTTCCAAAAAGAACGTTGGTGACGGGGTTGCATCTCCAACCACCCTCATCTCAGTAATTGGGACAATATCAATATCGGTATCGCACGCTGCGGCCAGAGTTACGCCCTGACCTAGAGAAATGCCGTCCCCGCTGTTGATTTCAACTGTTGTTGTCGCAAATGCAGAGCCGATGCCAAACACTGCCGCCACAAAGCCAAGGGTGATGTATCCCTTCGATGACTTCTTGCGTTTTGGCGCAGGTGAAGTCGAATCTTCGAAACGTAGTATTTCCATGCTCACTCCTTAGTTATTACTTAGAAACCGCAGTGGTTTCTGTTAATGAGAAGTAAAGCAGTGTGTTGTTATTTAGTCACCCAAGGGGTGATGAAAAATGGGTAATAACCGCACGCTATAAAGCTGTGCTTTGAATCGTTAAATTAGTGATATCCCGAGCTAACTGAGCTGGTTTTGTAAATACGATTTTGTAAATTCCTATCGAGTTATCAAAAGTCATTGTGCGATATAGGTCAGCAGTCCTTAAGCCAACAACGCCAGATGAGCTGACTTGAAAAACAAGTTCAGATTCTGCAGTATCTCCAACCTGGCATGGACTTTCTGAGCAAAGCTTTGATTTTCCATCGATGCGATAGATAGGCAGTGGGTTTAATCCTTGATCAATCGCTTCGATTGTAAACTGAGTTGATTTACATTGCGCTGCATTTAAACCTTGGATTGTGATTCCAGTAAGAGCTGATAGCCCCGCTGGAGCGCCATATTGCCCAGTTGCACCGGAAAGAAGGTTGAGTTGTATCCAAGAGTCACAAACTTTAAGCGTGAACTCCCCTTGACCAAATTCAACTTCGCCCGCAGAACTTCCAATTGAGATATTTGATGCAAGTGCGCTGCCCAGAGAGGCAAGAGCAATTACGCCAGCCCCTGCCAATGCACGAACCGCGCGACCCTTAGGTGCTCGTTTCATAGCGCTGCATTACTAAGCGTTGTTAACTGTTTCAACTGTTGCTCGTCTAACAATCTGGCCATTTATATTCACAATGGTTGCGGTGGAGTCCAGATAAAAAGTTACATCGGCCGATTGCGTACTAAGCGGTGTGCCGTCATACATAGAGACGCCAGAAACATTCAAGTTAACATTTGCCGCCATAGTGCCTGTAATTGGCTGGCCATAGCCGGTTAAGTAGGTAAGACCTAGCTCGGTTGGCTCCGTGATATTTGATGTGGGGGCTAGTTTTGGAATGATGACCTGTAAAACCTTTGCTTCAGGAGTAGTGCCAAGTACTAACTCAGCACTTGTACCATCGATTAATCGGAGGCGAAGTTTTCTACCACCGCAGTTTTCTAGATTTAAATTAGAGATTGTGGCGGTGCGAATTCTAAAGAAACCATCAGAACTATCCGTTGGTGATGGGTTTGCATGCCACTCTTCACCCAGTGCGATAAAGACATTTTCATCACAAGCAATTGCCTGCTGGGATCCCTGACCAAATTCAAGGGCGCCGGTGCCAATAGTCACACTGGCTGCATAGGTGGAAAGTAAAAA
>CAEZTN010000046.1_pt1 | contig 5925 bp, 7 predicted proteins | sample 7264231 | NCBI WGS metagenome assembly CAEZTN01 (sample SAMEA6813805, study PRJEB35770) | uncultured Actinomycetes bacterium | biome: Freshwater; feature: Freshwater reservoir; material: water | place: Czech Republic | collected 2017-08-18 | depth 0.5m m
CTGCATTCAAGCGTTTCCGGCGCCTGCATGCCTCGGGTGGTTAGCTCAGTTGGTAGAGCAGGTGACTCTTAATCACCGGGTCGGGGGTTCGAGTCCCTCACCACCCACTTACGAAAGTAAGCCCGAGATATTCCATGCACTTTCCTTCACACATTCAATAGCGCTAGTCAGGGCTTGTTGAGTCATAATTGTTTGGTGGGAAATCGAGTATGCGTCATTGGCGCCGGGCCGAGTGGAATAACTGCAGCTAAGAACTGCATTGAGAATGGTCTTGATGTAATTGTCTTTGAGAAAAATGACAAAGTAGGCGGAAATTGGGTCTTCAACTCCAAAACCGGTCATTCAAGCGTTTATGAAAATACCTTCCTAATAAGTTCAAAAATTTGGTCAGAGTTTGAAGACTTTCCAATGCCAAGTTCATTTCCAGATTACCCAAGCCACGTTCAACTCCAGAATTACTTTGAATCATACGCTCGTAATTTTGGCGTATTGGAAAAAGTTAAATTCGATCACACAGTGATAGGTGCCAAACCTGTAGGTGAAAAGGGTTGGTCCATAACTTTCATCGATAACACCGGAACTGAAAAAATAGAAGTTTTCGACTATGTAATGGTTTCAAATGGTCATCACAATGTTCCTAAATATCCAACATATCCCGGAAACTATTCTGGCAAATTCCTGCATTCTCATGATTTTAAAGGCGTTGATGAAAGCTGGCGCGACAAGCAAGTACTAGTAATAGGCGCTGGTAATTCAGCATGCGATATTTCCGTTGAAGCCTCACGTATGACAAAGACTGTGCATATGTCGATGAGAAGTCCGCAATGGTTCTTTCCTAAGTTCATTTTTGGACAACCTGGAGATGTATTTGCCGCCAGAAGCAAGTGGCTTCCTCGGAAATTACGTCAGTATGGTTTGAAGGCATTAGTTCGTTTGATCCAAGGTCCATATAGTCGATACGGCCTTCCCGAAAACACAACGCTGCCTCTTAATACCCACCCAACCCTTAATTCAGATTTAATGGATTTCATTAGGCATGGGCGAATCAAACCAATGCCTGCGATTAAATCTTGGGATGGACTTACCATCCAGTTTGTTGATGGCACGAAGAAGGATTTCGACATCGTCTGCGCTGCTACCGGATATTGGACTGTTTTTCCATTCTTCGATGAGAATCTCATAGATTTTAAAGAGTTAGCGCAAATACCTCTGTATAAGAAAATGATGCATGAGAAATTTTCGAATCTGTATTTCATCGGATTGTTTCAACCTATCGGATGTATCTGGCCCTTAGCGGATTACCAAGCAAAATTGGCTTGCCTTGAAATACTCGGAAAATATGAGCGCCCGAAAGACATGCATACAGCTGTTGATTATGAATTAAAGAATCGGCATTTCGATTTTGGTCCTGGGCAGCGTCATGCAATGGAAGTTGATTTCCACACGTTCCGTGAAGAACTTAAAAAGGAGCTCAAGAAAGCTGGCGTGGACATTGGAAAACCACCGGTGGGTAATCCAAAACGTTACAAGGACTTTTCAAGAGTTAATTGAGATATGGCTCTTTGTCTAAACCCCCAGTGTCAAAAGCGGGTTGCTTCGAAAAGTAGCAATTGCCCTTATTGTGGCAGTGCCGAGATCTCTGAGTTCAATACTTATACAAAATCGGAATCCCTCGTTGACGAAATTAGTATTGAGAACTTTGAAAAGGTTGTAAAGAATTCAAAACCTTATGTCGAAAGAACGATAATCAATGAGGGAACCAAGGGTTCTTTCAAATCAAAGCTGGCTGTACGACTTCAGTTTCTCGCGAGGAAAGCCTTTAGACGCCGCTAATCAGATGATTTAATCTAGATCGGGCAACAAGACACCATACTTCTTTGCTATTTGGCGGATGTTGTCTTTTACTCCAGCGGTAACTTCAATCCCATTTACTTCTCTTTTATTTTTAGTTTTGTATTCAAACTCACCTGGTAGAAATACTGAGTCTGGCTCCCCCGCCATATGCATAATGGTTTCAAATTGAGAGGCAACAGATCTAAACAACTCTGGGTTGGCATAACGGGAAATATCTACCGCCATGAAAATGGTGCCGTTACCAAATCCACTTTCTGAAATAGCAGCTGGCATATTTCCGGAAAGTATCCCAGCGGCAACATCAATAAGCACTGAAAGCCCAGAACCTTTATGCCCACCAAAAGCTAAAAGTGATCCACCATCTGACAAATCGGCTGCGTCTATTGATGGTTTACCGTTCTTGTCTAAAAGTGACCCTGGTTCAATAACTTCACCGCTCATTCCAGCCAGAATAATTTTGCCAGCTGCAACAACTGCAGTTGAGAAATCTAAAACATAGTTGTAATCGGCGGTACCAGGCACAGACCACGCAAAAGGATTAGTTCCAAGAACTCTCTTCGTTCCACCAAAAGGTGCAACTATTGGTCCTCCGGTGTTGCAGAAAGCAATTCCCATCAAGCCGGCTTTTGAAATCAAATCAACGTACTCACCTAAGCGACCAACATGATTAGTTTTACTCAAAACAACCGTCCCAGTTCCGTATTTGAGGGCTGAATCAATAACTGTTTGCGTAGCAAGGTATGAGGCGCTTTGACCCCAACCCCAACCGCCATCAACTAAAGAGGTGGCTTCCTTGGTCCATTCCACTTTTGGATAAGCGTTAGGAATGAGATTGCCAGATTCAACCCAACCGGAATACTCCATTAATCTGATGATTCCATGTGAATCATGTCCAACTAGATTTGAGAGTACAAGTGATTTAGAAACTGAATTAGCTAAATCCTTCGGTGCACCCATTCCACAAATTACCTCAGTGCCAATATCGACCAAAGTTGCTGCCGAATATGTTTGCGTTCCGTTAGACAAACTTCGCCTCAACTAATCCCAAGTCACCAAAATCAACGCTTACTAAATCACCTGGTTGAACAAAGCAATGCCCGGTACAAGTGCCAGTACTTACGTATTCACCTGCGAATACATCCCGGCCGCGCTCTCGAAGCCAATTAACCATCCAGGTCAGACTGGTGACGGGATGCCCCATAGCTTGAAAACCTTGTCCTGATTTGATGTATGAGCCATTCACATAAAGATCAATGTTTGCGTTTGGTAGATCTATATCTTTCCAATCCTTGACTTTCTTACCAACTACAAATGCCGCTCCACCGGCATTGTCATACATTCCGCCAAAATAACCACTGAGGCTGTACCAGTCTTCGAAAACAGAATCACCGATCTCAATCACTGGAGCTAAGAATTCAATACCTGCACGCATATCTGCCTCGCTATAGGCCTTATCGCGCACTGGAAAATCTTGACCAAGTTGAAATGCGAACTCACATTCACATAAGCGGTAATTAACAAAAAACTCAGATGGAACTTCGGCAGGACTGTTCATGACAGATCTTGTAAAGAGTCGACCAGGTGATGGGCTCGGAATGTTTTCTGCTTTTCTAACGTCCATACTTGCCGCGCCAACTTTCCAGCCAGCACCTTCCCAGCCAAGGGCGTATTCCAACTTAACAATTACTTCTTCCATAGATTTCCACGATCTAGCTCGCAAGCGTTCTGGCATAACTACTGGCGTTCTAGTTTTTCTACCATTAGCGATTAATTCAATGAGCTCATCAATTTCAGCTGGGGTTAAATCACTTTCGCGAGGTGATGGTTTTGATCCACCAGGTGGTGTTGGCCCGTGAATGAGCCGACCTCTATCGCTTAAGTAATCAAGCCTTGGCTTGTCTTTATTTGCTCTAATTAATTGCAGCCGTTCAGCCTCGTATGTGCTCATAATCAAAAGAATCTAACTCCAAAGTATTGCTCTGTCAACGGTTAACAACTTCACAGGCGTTGGTTCGCGCCGTGGGTCTAATCCTGCGGCAAGAAAAGACACCCCCAACATAGATGCGGAACTCATCAAGGGCTTTGCCCATTCCGAACTTGCGAAAGAGTTTTGTGCTCGCAGGCTGAGAATAGACAGTGAATTTCAATGATTAGAGTGATTACAAGTGGCAGCCACTTACTGTAGAACTTAGCCTTCTCCTGAAGTTATTTACCCTAGAGGAGAGTCATGAAACTTAAAGTGGTTACAGCAATCGCAATTTCAACTTTACTTTTGATCGGCAGTTCAGGTGCAGCAGTTGCTGATGCGCCAAAAGCGGGTCAGAGCATGACTCATATGAAAACTGGTGCAGGACTTGCTTCAACACTTGAAGCCGCAGGAATAATTATGTACGTGCAGGGTGGGGCCACCGCTTCTGTAATTGGTGATTCCATTGGCGCACCAACTGGTCAATATGTTTTCCATATTCCAATCACTGCCAATAAGTCAGGTGTTCAGCACCTTGGCAGCAACATAGTTTTTTTCAATACCGCCAATAACAATCAATTGCAATTACGAAATCCCGTTATCAACCTGAAGACAGGTGATGTTACTGCAACTATCCCTCAAGCTGAGAACAAGTCATTGACGGTTCTAACAATTACAAACCTTGCAGGCTTGAAGCCAACAATTACTACCGACAAGAAGGTCAACCTTCGAAAGACTGCGTACACCGGAGCAACATTGTCTCTAGCTCCTGGAATTGCAGCAGCAATTTCATCAATCCTGGGTCTTCCAGAGAACTCATTGCCAGATGCACTCGCATTTGGAAGCACCGATGTATCGCTGTTTACCAAGGCAAAGTAAGAGATAGTCATGGCAGCGCTTTCACGTAGATCGCTCTTTGCTGGCGCATGCGCAGTTGTAGCTTTGGGAAGTTCTGAAGTTCCGGCTGCTGCTAACGCTGCTGTAAAAAAGATTGCAGGGGGACGGCTTTCAGTAAATCTGAAGGCCGTTCCTGCTCTATCTAATGTTGGCGGAGCGACTCGAATTGGAAGCATTAAGGGAATGCCGGTCGGAATCGCGCGAACAGGCACATCAAAATATGTTGCTTTTAGTTTGCGTTGCCCACATCAAGGAATAACTGTAGGTCGCACAGAAAATGGATGGGTGTGCAGCGCTCACCTTTCTGAGTTTGAACCAGATGGTGATCTAGTACTAGGACCAGCAACAACTGGACTTGCACCAGTACCAATCAAAGTCAGCCGTGGCGTAGCAACCATTGGTTAATGCAAAGGTAAGGTCCTGATATGAAGAAACTACTGTTGTTGATCATTTCAGCTCTATTGATTTCAGGCTGCGCAACCACCCCTCAAGCAAACTCTTTATTTAGTGCTGAGGATCTTAAGTTTGCTGAAGAAATGATTCCTCACCACGAGCAAGCGGTTCTGATGTCAGATATAGCGCTCACTAATTCAACAAGTGATGAGGTGCTTGCACTAGCTCGAGATATCAAAGCGGCACAGGCACCTGAAATCGAACAAATGAGTGCTTGGGAAGGCGTACGTCCATCTACTCATATGGGTCACAAGATGGATGGAATGCTTAGCGATGAACAAATTCAGCAACTTCGCGATTCAGAAGGTGCCACATTTGATCGTTTGTTTCTCGAGGGAATGATCCTGCATCACGAAGGTGCGATCAAAATGGCGCAGAAGGTAACTAGCTCTTCAAACAAGGAGGTTGCTGCTTTGGCTGCTGCGATTATTGAAGCGCAAGAAAAAGAAATCGCATTCATGAAGGAATTGATTAAGTTCTACTAGACTTGGCGCATGCTTGGTGGAATAGATAACGGTCTCTTTCTGCAATCCTTTGGCGGATTTGTAGTTCTAGCGCTGTTGATTCTCGTCCTAAAATGGGGATTTTCATCAAATAAGAGATTGATCATCACACCCATTAAAGCGGGAAAGAAAGATCAATACGGGCTGCTCAAGCCTTTGCAAACACCTAGCAACTACATCGAAGCCCAAATGAGTTTGCAGAAGTTAACCGATGCAAACATCAAGGCAACTTTGACTCAGACCTTGGATGGC
>CAEZTN010000048.1_pt1 | contig 5723 bp, 3 predicted proteins | sample 7264231 | NCBI WGS metagenome assembly CAEZTN01 (sample SAMEA6813805, study PRJEB35770) | uncultured Actinomycetes bacterium | biome: Freshwater; feature: Freshwater reservoir; material: water | place: Czech Republic | collected 2017-08-18 | depth 0.5m m
CGAATCAAAGCAATAACGGCATCTAGGGCATCTAGGGCTTTTAAATACCCTTGCAAAATATGGGCGCGTTTTTCTTTCTCTGCCAAACGGTATTTTGTTCGGCGAATAATTACTTCAATCTGATGTTCAATGTAATAACGGATAAATTCATCTAGGCGCAATGTGCGTGGCACACCGTCTACTAATGCCAACATGTTGGCACCGAATGTGTCCTGTAATTGAGTCTGCTTGTAGAGGTTGTTAAGAATTACTTTTGGGATTGCAGCGTTTTGCAAAACAATTACAAGACGTTGGCCTAGACGCTCGTTACCTTCATCTCTAACATCGGCGATTCCTTTGATTTTTCCATCTTTAACTAGCTCTGCAATTTTCAAAGCAAGGTTATCTGGGTTAACTTGATATGGCAGTTGGCTAATTACTAAACATGTTCGTTTGTTAATCTCTTCAACTTCAACAACTGCGCGCATCGTGATTGATCCGCGACCTGTTCGATAAGCCTCTTCGATTCCAGTTCGGCCAACAATTAGGCCTTTAGTTGGAAAGTCTGGACCTTTAACAATTTTAATTAACTCATTAAGTAGCTCATCCTGCTTCATATCTGGGTGCTCTAATGAGTAGATAACTGCCTCACCAATTTCACGAAGGTTATGTGGAGGAATATTTGTTGCCATTCCAACTGCAATACCTGCAGAACCATTGACTAATAAATTGGGAAGACGGCTTGGTAAAACAGTTGGCTCTTGTGATCGTCCGTCATAATTTGGAACAAAATCAACCGTGTCTTCATCAATATCGCGCATCATCTCCATTGCAAGTGGGGATAGGCGTGCTTCTGTGTAACGCATAGCCGCTGCTGGATCGTTACCTGGTGAACCAAAGTTTCCGTTTCCATCAATGAGCATGTAACGAAGTGACCAGTGTTGAGCAAGGCGAACTACAACGTCATAGATCGATGTGTCACCGTGTGGGTGGTAATTACCCATGACATCACCGACGATGCGGGAAGATTTATAAAATCCTTTATCAGGGCGATAGCCAGCGTCATACATTGCATACAAAACGCGTCGATGTACTGGTTTTAAACCATCTCGAACATCTGGAAGTGCACGGCCCACAATGACAGACATTGCATAATCAAGATAAGAGCGAGCCATCTCGACTTGAAGATCAACTGTTTCGATCTTGTCGAAATTCTCCAGGTTGTTTGGGTTTAGATCATCCATTAGATATCCAAGAATCGAACATCTTTTGCGTTGCGTTGAATAAATGCACGACGTTTTTCAACATCTTCACCCATAAGTACAGAGAACAAATCATCTGCTGCTGCAGCATCATCTAAAGTAACGCGGATCAAAACACGGTGTTCTGGATCCATGGTCGTATCCCATAGCTCTTTTGCAGGCATCTCACCTAAACCTTTAAAACGCTGAATACCGTCATCTTTTGGTAAACGTTTTCCGGCGGCAATACCTAGCTCGATCATTCCGTCACGTTCGCGATCACTAAATGCGTATTCAACTGGTTCTTTGCCGCCCCACTTCAATTTATAGAGAGGTGGTTGCGCAAAATAAACGTAGCCTTGTTCAATCAGTGGGCGCATAAAGCGGAAAAGTAATGTCAATAAAAGCGTGCGAATGTGTTGTCCATCAACATCAGCATCTGCCATCAAAATAATCTTGTGGTAGCGAAGTTTTGTAACGTCGAAATCATCATGAACACCAGTACCTAGCGCGGTGATTAAAGCTTGGACTTCATTGTTTTGAAGAACACGATCAATGCGTGCTTTCTCAACATTTAAAATCTTTCCACGGATTGGAAGTACTGCTTGGTTACGTGAATCTCTGCCGCCTTTTGTTGACCCGCCAGCAGAATCTCCCTCAACAATATAAAGCTCGCACTTAACAGGATCGGTCCATTGACAATCTGCTAACTTGCCCGGCATACCGCGACCTTCTAATAAACCTTTTCTGTTGCGGCTTAGATCGCGCGCTTTACGTGCTGCAACACGTGCTGCAGCAGCATCAATACTTTTGCGAACAATCTCTTTTCCTTCACCTGGGTTTTGTTCAAACCAAGAAGTTAACTCTTCGTTGACAATTTTTTGAGTAAAGGTCTTAGCTTCAGAGTTACCGAGTTTTGTCTTGGTTTGGCCTTCAAACTGTGGATCGGCTAATTTTATTGAAACAATTGCTGTTAATCCCTCACGTACATCATCACCTGTTAAGCGATCTTCTTTTTTCTTGATAAAGCCTTGCTCTTCACCAAACTTATTGACTACCGAAGTTAAAGCTGTGCGAAAACCCTCTTCGTGTGATCCACCTTCGTGGGTATGGATGGTGTTGGCAAATGTGTATACAGACTCGGAAAAACCCTCATTCCACTGCATTGAGACTTCGAGTGAGATTTTGTTTTTCTTATCCTCTGAAGAAAAAGCAATAATTGATTTATGTGTTTCACCGCGAGTGGAATTAAGGTGCTTCACAAAATCTGTAATGCCGCCTTGGTATTGATATCGAACTGTTAACTGTTCGCCTTTTTCGTCGACATGGCCTTGTCGCATATCGGTTAGAGTTAAAATCAAACCTTTGTTAAGAAATGCCATTTCGCGAAAACGTGTAGAGAGAACCTCAAAAGAAAAATCTGTTGTTTCAAAGATTTCTTTTGATGGCCAAAATTGCACTGTAGTTCCAGAAGATTTAGAGGCATCACCTTTGCGAACTGGGGCTACTGGAACACCAAGTTTGTACTCTTGATACCAATAATTTCCATCGCGTTGAACAATCACTGAAAGATCTGTACTAAGCGCGTTTACAACTGAGATTCCAACACCGTGTAATCCGCCAGATACTGAGTAACCACCATCACCAAATTTTCCACCTGCGTGCAAAACAGTAAGCACAACTTCTAACGCTGGTTTTTTTTCAACCGGGTGCATATCAACTGGAATTCCGCGGCCGTTATCGATTACTTCCACGCCACCATCAGCTAAAAGTGAGACGTTAATTTCTGTGCAGTGCCCAGCGAGCGCTTCATCTACTGAGTTATCAACTACTTCATAAACAAGGTGATGAAGCCCTCGCTCTCCCGTGGAGCCGATATACATTCCAGGGCGTTTTCTAACCGCTTCCAAACCTTCTAAAACGGTGATGTTGCTGGCGTTATAGGAGTTCTCGGCCACGAGGCTCCTTTCCTATAAAAATACTCAAATCGCCTTTAAGGGGCTTTGGAGAGGATTGGCCTCTCGGAATGGCTTTATCTTAGTCGGAAACCGCGACAATAAATACTCAAGAAAAGCCCTGTGGGTGGCCATAGCCCGGTTTTGAGCCTGTATTTGAACAGTTGGGGTGGGTGTGGATCTTAAACCCACCTTAAATGGCTAAAACTCTAGGTTTTCAACCGTAGGTATCTCTAGGGCCCCTGGCATTACGGATGGTGCGTATCCCCTTTTTCCAAGAGGGTCCATGTGGGCCAATAAAAACAATGTTTTCTACCAATACACCCGCAGCATCTTTTTGAATCATCATTAAAAGATCGTTAGACATTAATTGTAACTGTGTAGCCCAAGCCGTTGAAGAACTTTGAATAGTTAATGTTCCATCCAAAATTGAAATTGGTGTGGCATGTTGTGCAATCTCATCACCTACTATTTTTTTCCAATGAACAAAAAGATTTCCTTCTGCCAACCCTGAATCCCAATCACGATCTGCGATGAGGTTAGATAAAACTCCACTAATTAACTCTGGATCGCCGGTTTTGCCTGACTGTATTGAAGGAATTAAAGAGGCAGGTTTACTTGTTTTTTTCATGGATGTGTTTTTAAAGGATTTAAAAAGATCTAAGGCTAAATCGCGCTTACTCATCTATGTTTCTCACTTACTCTTACTTCTCTTTGCTTTTCTTAACAGAACCTGCAGTGACATAAAACTTTTGTGTTAGTAGTTCAGTTGGTAGATCACTTTCTACTGCTGCGGTAATAAAAGTCTGTTCTGCTAAATGAGTTGCAGACATTAACTGCAATCTGCGAGATGTGTCTAGCTCTGCAAAAACATCATCTAAAATCAAAATAGGTGAGGCGCCCTCTGATTTTAAAAGGTTGAAAGATCCAATCCGAAGTGAGATTGCCATAGACCAAGATTCTCCATGGCTTGCATAACCTTTTGCTGGAAAATCTCCGATTTGTAAATGTAGGTCATCTCGATGAGGTCCAATTAATGAAACCCCTCGCTCAATCTCTTGGTAGGCAACTTCCTCTAATCGCGCACTTAAAATTTGCTCGTTGTGCGATGGGTTGTTGGAAACCCCTTCAGAGCTACATTTGTAAGAGATTAGAGCTGGTTTTACCTCATTTAAATTCTTATAGTTTTCTACCACCCAGGGGTTTAGCGCTTCTATAAGGCTAATTCTTTCTCCGGTTAACTCTGCTCCTAATTTGATTAATTGTTCGTTCCAGGGCGCTAGCGCTGCAGCCGATGTTTTAGTCTTTAGTAGTGCATTTCGTTGTTTCACAACTTGTTCATACTCGGCGATAACACCTGCCAAACGCGGGGTTCTTGTGACAAGTAGGCGATCTAAGAACTCTCTTCGTGCTCCGGGTTCACCTCGCACAAGATCTAAATCCTCTGGTGAGAAATAAACAATTTGAATCGCCCCAAGAATCTCGCGTTGGCTTCTAGTTGGGTTTCCGTTTATGCGCGCCCGGTTAGCTTTTGTTGCGTTGATCTCTAAATCCACATTGAGAGTTCGTTCATCTCTTTGGACCTCTGCTCTAATAATTGCTTGTTGATTACCCAAATTGATCAACGGCGTGTTATTTGAGACCCGGTGCGAAGAAAGAAATGCTAAATAGATGAGCGATTCGGCGATGTTTGTTTTCCCGGATCCATTATCGCCAATAAAAGTTGTCACACCGGGTTCGAAGACCAATTCCAGTTGGTTGTATGAGCGAAAGTTGGTTAACGCCAACTTGTTAATACGCATGGATTTCTCGTTTAAAAGGGTTACGAGGCGTAGCGCATTGGCATAAGAAGGTAGCGATAGTTTTCAACCAACGCGCCATCTTTATCGTTTTTACCCATAAGGATTGCGGGTTTATTAGAACCAGTAAATGAAATCTGCACAAACTTTGTTCCTACTGCTGTTAGACCATCAGCTAAAAATGTTGGGTTAAATGCGATTGAGATTGGTTCACCAGTTAACAAAATATCAATTGCCTCTGTTGCTTGAGCTTCTTCACCCGCACCTGCTTCTAAAGATAAAACATTGTTATTGAATTCAAGGCGCAATGGAACTGTTTTATCGGTTACTAGAGCAACACGGCGAACAGAATCTAGCAATGTTGCTACTTCAATTAGAGCTGTTGTTGTTATCTCTTGAGGCAATAAGTGGCGGTATGGAGGGAATGTGCCATCCAACATTCTTGATGTCATAGTTTTTCCATCACCAGCAAATCCTGTTAAGCGATCATTACTAGCCGCCGGCGCAAATGAGAGTGAGACATCTTTAGAGCCGGTTAGTGATTTAGCGGCATCTGCGATTGTGCGAGCGCGCAACAAAGCTGTAGTTGATGTGTTTGGCGCGGTTGGTTGCCATTGAATTTCACGAACTGCTAAACGGTATCGATCGGTTGCTGCAAAAGTTACGCTCTCTTCATTAATCTCAACATGTACACCAGTTAATGTTGGAAGTGAGTCATCTCGCCCAGCTGCTATCGCAACTTGAGCCAC
>CAEZTN010000053.1_pt1 | contig 4788 bp, 2 predicted proteins | sample 7264231 | NCBI WGS metagenome assembly CAEZTN01 (sample SAMEA6813805, study PRJEB35770) | uncultured Actinomycetes bacterium | biome: Freshwater; feature: Freshwater reservoir; material: water | place: Czech Republic | collected 2017-08-18 | depth 0.5m m
GACCAGCGAACTGTGACTAGAACAGTTACTTCTTGTTGGCCCAAGTCAATTTGTGTTGGCGCATCTTCGGCCTTTGCACTGACTCCAAACATGGGGAATGGATTTGGAGATGACTGCTCATTGAGGAAAACAACGCGACCAAGTTTCACACCAAGTAACTGCGCATATGAAAGCGCTTTTGCTCGCGCGCTTCTTACAGCTGCGGATCTGGCTAAAGCTGTTGCTTTGTTGTTATCTAAAACAAATGGTGATGCACCATTAACAGAAAGATTAGCTCCACCTGCTTCAACAATTGCATCAACAATCATTCCAGCAGTGGATCCTGCACGAACTGTGATTGAAAAAGATTGACTTGCTCTATAACCAGAGATAACTGGGCTTGCATTTTCTGGGTATGAATACTCTGGAAAGACAGAGATAGATTGAGTTGCAATATCTCTTGTCGCAATTTTGTTTGCGATCAATGCCTTACGGACAGCGGCCGAAGTTGTATTTGCAGAAGCCAATGCCGCCTTACTTGTTGCGCCAACAACCGAGACCGTTGCGCTGATCTTTACTGCATCAGGTACAACGCTGACTGTGCCATTGCCGGTTGTTGTGATGTAGCGAGTGGGTGCGGCAGCTGCTACAGGGTTAAACAACCCAGCCCCGGTAATTAGAGCGATTGCAGTTGTAACAGCGGCAGTCTTTCGAAATGTTATAGTTTTCATACTCTAAGTATCTACTATTGACTGTGCTTGGTGTTAATTAATTCTGAGATTAGTGGGAGAATCATCCCCATGAGCCAGTCGCAGTTTGTATCAAAGTGCACAGTCGATGCACTGGCTGTTGCTGCGCAATCTCTAATCTCTGGCCATTTAGTGGCATTTCCAACAGAAACTGTTTACGGTCTTGGCGCAAATGCAACAGATAGAGGTGCTGTTGCAAAGATTTATGCAGCAAAGGCTCGCCCAACAGATCACCCATTAATCGTGCACATCCTTTCAATGCAGGCAATGGGTGATTGGGCCGAAGATATTCCTGCCTATGCAATAGCACTGGCCCGTGATTTTTGGCCAGGCCCTATGACACTTGTTCTAAAGCGCAGCCCGCTTGCACAAGACTTTATTACTGGCGGTCAAGATTCAGTTGCAGTGCGCGTGCCAGATCATGTTGTTGCACTTGCTTTATTAGAGGCATTTAGCGCAGTTGGCGGCAAGGGAGTTGTGGCCCCAAGTGCAAATCGTTTTGGTCATGTTTCACCAACAACTGCCCAAGCAGTCTGTGATGAGTTAAGCAGCTACCTATCTGTAGATGATCAGATTTTAGATGGCGGTCCATGCGCAGTTGGAGTTGAATCAACAATCATTGATTGCACCGGCAGTAGTCCAAAAATATTGCGCCCTGGCGCAATTACAGCCCAGATGATTACAGAATCAACAGGTTTAGATGTAGTCACACCATCAGATTCAAATGATGCAGGCAAAGAAAATATTCGTGTCAGCGGATCATTAGAAGCCCACTACGCACCTGCCGCAAAAGTTGTGTTGGATCAAGCCCCGCAAGTAGGTCAAGGTTTTATTGCAATGGCAACAACCACAACTCCAGATGGAGTAATCCGTTTGGCATCACCAAATAAAGATGTTGAGTTTGCACAAACTCTTTATGCATCACTTCGCAAAGCAGATGAGTTAGGCCTTTCCCATGTTGTAATAGAACAACCAACAGGATCTGGTATCGCAGTTGCAATACGAGATCGCCTTATGAGAGCGGCGAACGGGCGCTAGTTTTCAATGTTTAGTGGGATTCTGAGCGTTCACGGATTTAAATTCTTCCAATACGATGGTTTCCTATCGCCGCTCGATTTGCCTAAAGGCATTAATGTTAAGTATGACAAAATACCGCAGGGACATCCAAGCTCTTAGAGGTCTAGCCGTATTAGCCGTAGTCCTATTCCATGCTAGGGAGAGTTACTTTCCGCTGGGCTATCTTGGAGTGGATGTCTTTTTTGTAATCTCTGGGTTTGTCATAACACCGTTAATTTTACGAATATTTACTGACCAAGTTAACGGGGGTGGGTATTTATCTAATTTAAGATATTTTTATAAGTCCCGATTCTACCGTCTAGCACCTGCTTTGGCGGTCACGCTTACTATTTCAGTATTGTTAATCTCTTTACTTGGACCAATTGCTGATCATCAGAGATTTGCTAGACAGGGAATGGCAACGGTACTTCTTGTAGGTAATGTTGGTGCATATAAATATTCGGGAGACTATTTCTCCCCTAACCCAAACCCGCTAATTCATACCTGGTCACTCTCCGTAGAAGAGCAAATCTATTTAATTCTGCCTCTTATTTTATTGCTACTTTTTCGTAATTTTAGGAGGTTCAAGAAAGTCTACCTTGTAGCACTCGGACTCATTTCAGTAACAAGTTTCACTTCATTTCTTTTTCCAACAATCCTACAACCTGTGTATTCTAAAGTAGGAATTGAGCTTAGTTCTCAATTTTCGTTCTATTCGCCGATTGATCGAATCTGGCAATTTACCTTAGGCAGTCTTGGATTCCTTTTACTTGGTCGATATCAAAATCCATTGAAGAAATTCTCAAAAGGTATAGATTTACTCTTAGTAATCGTGGTTCTAATAATTCTATTTGGGCCGGTTAACATGAGCCTTAAAGTTGGTTCAATCTTTGCCAGTTTGTTTGCAGTGATAGTGATTTTATCTAAGTCTCTTGATGTTCTTCCTGATTTTCTAATAAAGAAACTTGAATGGGTTGGTGATCGTTCTTATTCTATTTACTTGGTCCATATGCCTTTGCTATATCTTGCAAATTACTCTCGTGCAACACAAATTGGGAGTAGAGAAAATCGCATGATTCAAACAACAATAGCCGTGATTGCTTCAATACTACTTGGCGCTCTAAGTTATTCAAAAATAGAAAGTAGGTTTCGAAATAAAGGTAAGAGCAATACCACCAGGTCTAAATCTATCTCAGTTGCCATGGTTCTAACGCTGGTGATTCCCTTTTTACTTTTCACATTGATGGATATTGGTCAAAAAGTGCAATATTGGGGACTCGATAGAAACCTACCTAAACCTGTTGTTGCTTGGGAACTTGACCCAAATTGCAATCGAATGTCAGAAAGATATAGGCCTTGTATATATGAAAAATCTGTTTCAAAACAGACAGTTCTTTTGGTTGGTGATTCGCACGCAGCGCACATCTCTCAGGCAGTCGTTGATGCGGCAAAAAAGGAGGACTGGAATGCTGCAATTTGGACACAAGCAGGTTGTCATGTCCAATTTCAGCGGAGTAAAAAAGATCAAATGTCAGATCAATGTATGAGGCAAAATCAGAGAATTCTTAAGTGGGTTAAAGGAAACAAACCTAGGGTCGTAATTGTGTCACAGTTTGTGTCCGCTTCTTCTTCTCAAGCAGATTTAAGAAATGCGCTCTCTACACTTCAATTAATAGTTCCAAATGTTTTACTTATTGAAAACAATCCAGTATTCCCCGACGAGAAGGATTTTATGGTTTGGCGTCCTTTAATCATGTCACCCTATAAACCACCGATGAAATTTGCACAATCAATGATGGAAACAAATGATAAAAAAGCATCTAATGAGTTGGCAAGCTATGCGAGAAATAATGGGATTTCCACCATGAATTTCAATTCACTTTTTTGCAAAAAAGATGTATGTATGAGATTTTCCAATAAACAATGGCTCTATTACGATGACGATCATTTTTCTGCTGCTGGAGCAGAGTTAACAATTCCCCAACTCGCCGCGTTTCTACAACAGTTTTAGTTCATCTATAACTTACCCCAATCGGTCAAAAAACTTCCTTCGCCTCAATTTATATTCACATATTCTGACAACTTTCTATCAATGCAATATACATAGGAGTAGAAATCAACAGCTTAGAAGTGAGCAAAGAGCATAGTGTGAATAGAGATTTGGCGGTCACCAAGAACAAGAGGACCATGGAAATTCTTTGTAAAATTGACAATTGCATTTACTCTAATCATTAATAGAGACGATCATTTTTGTCGAATTCGGATTCATATGTTTCCAGAGTCCAGTAATTGTCCTTTTTGTAAACACAAGTTAAAGTGATTTGCACGACCTTAGTGACGGAGGACGATAAGTGAAGGGAAATTTTAGAAGCATGAGCCCCCAGTTTAGTTGGTAGAGCAAAAGAGTTTTAATCTTTGGGCCCTCGGTTCGAGCCCGAGTGCGCTAACTATTTCAATTAGAAGACACGTTCTTTCTTGGATCCTTACCCACTGTAAAAGGAATAGGAAAAAGAATTAAAAGTAATTTTCTGTCCGGTGAGCTATTTCTTAGCTCAATAAATTAGATGTTTTCCAGAGCTCTGTTTTTGTGTCAGATTGGGTTCCAGACTCAATCTGAAAGTAGTCAGTGTGGTTATTGGGCTTAAATTGAGCGATTTTGATTACCCCACTAGAATAAATCCACTGAATGTTCGATATCGATTTACAGTGGGGCCTATAGCTCAGCCGGTAGAGCAACGGACTTTTAATCCGTGGGTCGACAGTTCGAGCCTGTCTGGGCCCACTTACTCATGTTGACTCTTGTCGCTTCTTGATTTAAAACTCAACGACTGTTAGTTTTCAACCGCTTGCTAATTAGGAAACTAAATATGCAAGCGGCGTTGTGTCTAGCGAAGTCCGGTTTAATTCCGGCGCTGTCCCGCAACTGTAAATGATCGAAAGATCTAAGCCAGGTCGCCTGGCAGAACGCCGAAGTATCCGACCTCGGAGGAAGGTCGGGCCTCTA
>CAEZTN010000058.1_pt1 | contig 3758 bp, 3 predicted proteins | sample 7264231 | NCBI WGS metagenome assembly CAEZTN01 (sample SAMEA6813805, study PRJEB35770) | uncultured Actinomycetes bacterium | biome: Freshwater; feature: Freshwater reservoir; material: water | place: Czech Republic | collected 2017-08-18 | depth 0.5m m
AATGCAACCGAACATGCATCACTCTACCTCAGGTCCTTCGAACTTCACTGTTTCTTGGGCTCAGCGTATGCTTGAACCATGCGCACACAGTTGTATATCAACGGTCAATGGATTGATGGAATCGGGAAACTCCCAGTTTACGATCCAAGTGACGGTTCCGTAATTGCGGAAGTTTCAATTGCCGGTGACCAACAGTGCAACGCTGCAATTGAAGCAGCAGATAAAGCTGCTAAAGAGTGGGCAAAAACCGCGCCAAGGTTTAGGTCTGAAATCTTACGTAAAGCATTTGAGTTTATGACAGCAGAAAACGAAGCAATTGCAACGATTATCTCCCGTGAAAATGGAAAAGCGATGCCAGATGCTCGCGGAGAAGCAGCATATGCCGCAGAGTTTTTCCGTTGGTTTGCCGAAGAAGCAGTACGCACACCAGGTGATTTTAGAAAATCACCTTCAGGCGATAAGAGAATTCTTGTAACTCACGAGCCAATTGGTCTTTCTATTTTGATTACACCGTGGAATTTTCCAGCAGCAATGGCAACCCGAAAAATTGGTCCCGCAGTTGCTGCAGGGTGCACAATGATTTTAAAACCAGCCGGTGAAACACCGTTAACTGCGATGTACATTGTTGATTTAATGGAGCGGGCAGGATTGCCAAAGGGAGTTCTTAATTTAATTCTTCCTGAAAAATCAGGTCCAGCGATCTCAAAAATGTTGCATGACCCACGAGTCAAAAATCTTTCTTTCACAGGTTCTACCGAAGTTGGGCGAGTACTAATTAAGGAAGCAGCAGATCGCGTTATTCGCTGTTCAATGGAACTTGGGGGAAATGCACAAGTTGTCATTCATGATGATGCCGATTTAGCGGTCACAATCCCACAGCTCTCTCTTGCAAAGATGCGAAACGGTGGAGCGGCATGTACCTCTGCGAATCGAATTTTTGTTCAACGTGGAATTGCAAAGGAATTTATCGCTCAAATGAGTAAGACCATGTCTAGCTTTGTAATGGGCCGGGGTACAGATAGCACAACAACTTTAGGTGCTTATGTATCTATGAAGGAGCGAAACAAGATTGCTGAACTTGTCGATCAAGCAGTTGCAGCAGGTGCAAAAGTTGAAGTAGGTGGAGTAAAACCTGACGGGGAGGGCGCTTTTTACCCAGCAACAGTTTTAGTTGTGCAGAAAGATAATCCGATTTTGCTTCACGAAATCTTTGGGCCAGTTGCACCAATTGTTATTTTTGATACTGACGAAGAAGGTATTGAGTTAGCAAACGACACCGAATTTGGTTTGATTAGTTATGTGTTTTCATCAGATTTGACTCGCGCACTGCGCACAGCAGAGGCAATGGAGTCTGGAATGGTGGCGATAAATAAAGGAATAATCTCCGATCCAGCTGCACCCTTCGGTGGAGTCAAACAATCAGGCTTAGGACGCGAAGGCGGCTTTGATGGAATTCATGAGTTCTTACAAACTAAATACATTGGAGTCGATTTTTAATTCTAATAACTGATTGATTCCACCTTTTTCAGGTACTTTTAACCTATGGAAAACTCACTCAATGGAATTCGCAGGTTTAATGTAATCGCAGGATTTTTACATCTAGTTTCGATGGTCGGCGTTCTTGCCCTATCAAACTCTTTTTCATTACCTCTTAACGCAACGTATATGTCTGGACCTCCCGGCACGACATTTGAAGCACCAGTTACGATAATCAATACCCCAATAGGGTTAGTGGTTGCTCTATTTCTTGGGATTTCTGCAGCATTTCATTTTATTGTTGCCTCACCAATGTTTTTTGCGCGATACCAATCGTCACTTCTAAAGAATAAAAATATTTTTCGCTGGGTTGAGTACTCAATTAGCTCTTCAATTATGATTATTCTTATCGCTCAAATTTGTGGAATGACAGATATCGGCGCAGCAATTGCTATTTTTGGCGTTAATGCCTCAATGATTCTTTTTGGTTGGTTGCAAGAAAAGTACACCGTTCCTGGCGATGGACAGTGGCTACCTTTCATCTTTGGCTGCATTACTGGAGCAGTTCCATGGCTAGTAATTCTCTTTTATGTAGTTGCCCCAGGTGCACAATCTGGAGTTCCAACTCCTGGTTTTGTATATGGAATCGTTGCTTCACTATTTTTATTCTTCAACTCTTTTGCATGGGTTCAATACAAACAGTACAAAAAGGTTGGAAAATGGGCCGATTATCTTCGGGGAGAGCGCGCCTATATTGTCCTTAGCCTTGTTGCAAAAACTGCCCTTGCATGGCAGATTTTTGCCGGCACCTTAGCGGCGTAAAACCTTTAGAGATTTCGTAGTTAAGGCTTTACTATTTCTTTACTTTGTATCCCGTAGGGCATTTAGGGCTAACCGCTGTTCTTTTGACGGTCTTTGTTCCCTTTATGCAAGTAATTGTTTTCTTAATTACCGGCTTTGCCGTAGCAGTTGGGGTTGGAGTAACAACAGGAGTTGGAACGGGTAATGGTTGACCATCTTTTGAAACATCAAATGTAACGGTGTAGAGATCAGAGGCAAGAAAACTTGCTGTTTCTGCTGTTCTATATGTAAGAGTGCATGTTCCGCCCGCAAGAATTCGGACGAAAAAGAGGCTGGCAAAACATACGCCTGGCGTCAAAGTTGTTGGCTGGATATATCCCTCTGTTGATGAAAAAACTGGCGAAAGAGAGATCGATTTTGGAAGGTCACTTGTTGTTTGGTTTGAAATTTTACTAACAACAAGAGTGGGCTTTATTCGGGCAGCGGTAATAGTTACAGATTGAGTTATTGATGTTGCAAGGTAATCATTTGTTTTTGCAGTTGAAACCGTAAAGGAACAAAGACCTTCTTTTATCAAGTTCAAAGATTTTCCAACTACTGGACAGACCGTTGGAGATAATGAGGTGAGAATCATCGGCAAGCTAGGAACTTGAAGTTCAAAACTTGAAGCTGGATCAAAGGTTTCGCCAACTTTCCAAATTGGAGTCTTTAGAGAGTTATATTTGATTGGATCTAAGAAAGTTTTTGAAGTGAATGAGTCATAAGAAGGCCCAACAATTGTTGGGAAATTGTAATTGAGCACTCCATCTGATCGAATAATCAAGCCAGAGGTTGCACCGACTAAAGTTCGAACAGTTCCAGCAGAAATAGTCCCTGTGCTGTAGCTATATCCAGCCGAAGAGTTATTCATTACTTCAGCTACAGAAATTGAGTAAACACCAGTATTAATATCGCGAGGAATTGTTAAAGAACCTGCAAAAGTGACGTTTTTTGCCGCAGGATCCTTTTCTACGCGCGTTAGAAATGTTCCTAACGTGTCATTGAGATTATTTTTTAGAGTTACATACGTATTTGTATTTGCTATCCCACTTGGGTGTGAAACTACAAGGTTGAATGTGACATTTGTGTTTGATCCAAGGAGATCAACCTCTAACGGTGTGAAGGTAAATGAGGTCACTATAGGTTTTTCGGAGGCAACAGCTGGAGCAACGAATACTCCAGTAATTAAAAATGCCGACGCCAGAAGAGCCTTTAATTTCATGTCAATCCCTCATCTAATAGCAACTATTGATTGGCCAAAAGTTGTGATCTGAACGTATCTTTGCAGATTTTGCGGAGGATGAGGGATTTGAACCCTCGAATGGTTTAACCCATTACACGCTTTCCAAGCGTGCGCACTCGGCCGCTATGCGAATCCTCCCGAGGAGGTGAACTCTATCGGTGGCTATAACTATGATTACGCCAGATCCCTCGTACGGCGT
>CAEZTN010000062.1_pt1 | contig 3034 bp, 3 predicted proteins | sample 7264231 | NCBI WGS metagenome assembly CAEZTN01 (sample SAMEA6813805, study PRJEB35770) | uncultured Actinomycetes bacterium | biome: Freshwater; feature: Freshwater reservoir; material: water | place: Czech Republic | collected 2017-08-18 | depth 0.5m m
CTGCATACATCCAACCTGCTAATAATGTTGCATCTTCACCATGACCGGGCTCTATCCGCTTGCGCTTTGCCATTTATAGAAGATCAAACTTAGATCGCGATTTTATGGATTTAATCTCACTGAGTAATTCACGGTTTGTGGGAATAGCCTTTACTGTCTTTCCAAGTTCTTTGCTGCTTTTATCTAAAGACTCAGTTGAATTGAGTAAATCTCTTAGCGCCTTAGCCAGGGATTGGTTCATGCTTACCTGAGTCACTCTCTGGTGATCAAAGAGATAGGTAGAAATTTCTAAAGATAGCCTCATCCGTTCTTCGTCTAGCTCAGCAACAGATGACTCGTACTGATCACGAATTCTTTTATCTAACAAGGTAATTGCAATCGTGAGCACAATAATGACCATAATGATTTGAAAATCAAGGGTTGCAATGTGGCTAAGGGACCATTCCTCGGCCAATACGCCATATCCATTTTCCCAAAAATCTAGAAAGTTAACGACAGCCAGCGTGTTATCTGCGGTGTAGACAGCAAATGCACTTGTAGCTTTACTGATTGCATACCAAGTAAGTGCTACGGGTAAGAAAACTAAGGCATTTCTTATGATTGTGATGTAGAGAACCACGCGCTTTAATGCATTGCCAACACTTGCAGGAGCGTGAGGCAGGTATTCAAGGGGATTTAAACTTGCCCACATTGGCAGATTTTTGCGATTGGTAACAGCATTGCTTAAACCTGAAATGTATGGATCTTCGAGAAGATCATGTTGCTGCGCCCAACTCTGAAGCGAGTTAGAAAGAATCAGGTGTGGTGCTACCTTTTTTACGCCAGCCATCTATAAATCATAGAGTTATACCTTTTATATACATTTCTTGATAATCGGTTATTACTCAGATCAATCGGCTTTGGATATTTGGTTTGATACTTAAGTAATTGATCAATTCATCAACACTAAGTGGGTTGTGAGGGGTTCAAACATCAGTAGGGGTTGTGTACTCACATGGTCTACATGTTGATGTGAGCGGTCTTGATCCACAACCCATATTTGGGATGGGCGCTGACATTTCCTAGGTTTTGAACTGAATATCGGGAGCTTGGACTCCGCAAAACTCTTGACAGAGAAAGATTTGCTGTTAAATTGAGTTATGCGCAAAGTTGCTCTGGCCCTTTTGGCTATGAGCGCGCTGATTTTCTCCTCCGCCCCTGTCGCTCAGGCTGGATTAAATGCGCAAGTTAATCTCGATAATCCAAGAGCAGTCCCAATATACGGTGGTGACTATGATGCGGCGAGTTGGTCAGGTTATTTGTACTCATCGCGAATTGTTTTTACTGCCGCACACTCTAACTACAAATTTGATAGTAATGGCAATCGAATATTAAATGAACCAGATGTTATAACAGTAGGTAGACCAAATTCATCAGCCAAAGACTTTACTGGCAGAGTAAAGGTGATTAAAACATTTGTTGCAGACTTTAGCTCGGGTGGACTTAACGACTTCATTGTTTACGTCCTAGAGAAAGATCTAGTTTCGATGCAACCCTCTAAGTTACTAACTACTGAAATTGAACAAGAGCTTGTTGCCGTCAAAGCTGAGATATCTATGCACGGATATGGCGAGTATCGAGATCGTTGCTCTTCTGGTGAGAAAAACCCTTGCAAGAAAGATTGGAATAATCCAAATCAAAGGACCAGTGAGCTCCCAAGAATTATGAGAATGAATCTCACTCCTTTTTCTGATTCTCATTTTAAGTGGCTGATTGGCAACCAACGAGCCGTCCTAAAGGAGACGATTATCTCCAACCACAAACCTTGCTCAGGTGATTCTGGTGGTCCAATTACGACTACATATAACGGCGCTATCCTCTATCTTGGTCAAGGGTTGAATGGTACGAATGTTTATGCCTGCGGTGCCGGAGACTCAAAAACAAAGGAAAATGATGCAGATTCTTTTGGATTCTTTTCACCAATATATAAGCATCTTGATTTGTTAAAAGAGGCAGAGGCTTTTGCGGCCAATCAAGTTACTGCTAAAAAGCCAGCTTCTTCTATAACCTGTGTAAAAGGTACGCTAACCAAAAAAGTATCTAGCCCAAACGCTAAGTGTCCAAAGGGATATAAGAAGAAGTAGTCCCAATATTTTTGAGGAACTACTCGAACTGTGGTGGGTTGTGAGGGACTCGAACCCCCGACCCAGGCATTAAGAGTGCCTTGCTCTACCAACTGAGCTAACAACCCGTTCTTGCACCTAAGTGCTTGAACGCAGGTGGAAACCTATCAGCAAAGTTGGCCAAGTTGCACATCTGCGACACTCAAATATTGCCCTTAGAAAGCAAGGGAAAGTCTGAAGGTATTAGTGAGATTTCTTGAAGCGATCTCGGGATCGCTCGATTTCGGCGTGGGCTTCGGCGCGATTAACCCAGTTGCCACCAGTAACACTTTTGCCTGGTTCTAATGATTTATAGACTTCAAAGAAGTGTTGAATTTCAGATAGTTCATACTCTGGAACATCGGTTATATCTTGGAGCAAATTCTTTCGAATATCTCCGGCTGCAACACAGAGCAATTTGTCATCTCCGCCGGCCTCATCGGTCATGTTAAACATTCCGATTGCACGCACTGAAACTACGCAGCCAGGAAATGTTGGTTCATCCAACATGACAAGTGCATCGATTGGATCGCCATCTAATGACAATGTGTTTTTAACAAATCCATAGTCATAGGGGTAACGAGTAGATGTGAAAAGCATTCGATCAAGTCGAATCTCTCCGGTTACGTGATCAACTTCGTATTTATTGCGTGAGCCAGCTGGGATTTCAATGATCACATCAAAGATCATGTTCACAACTTTCTTTTTGCATAAATAGAAATTGTTACGGATGTAACAACAAAAACTTGGGGTGAACGACGGGGCTCGAACCCGCGACATCCCGGACCACAACCGGGTGCTCTACCAGCTGAGCTACGTCCACCATGTGTTGCAAAGTCTACCCGTTTCTATGGGGTGGTTGGCCCCTGCTTTACTGCGGTGTTTTCATCAGA